>Ga0196962_10000028_pt1 | contig 194630 bp, 163 predicted proteins | sample S3v_20metaG_FD_183186 | JGI IMG/M metagenome (GOLD analysis project Ga0196962, IMG submission 183186) | Soil microbial communities from Anza Borrego desert, Southern California, United States - S3+v_20 | ecosystem: Environmental > Terrestrial > Soil > Desert | place: USA: California...
ACGATGCGGCCGCGCGCCGGCGCGGGAGTCGCGCGCCAGCCGCGGAACGCCTCGCTCGCCGCCTCGACCGCGCGCCGCGCCTCCTCGCGCGTCGCCTGCCTGAAAGAGCCCAGACGGTCGCCCGTGTCGGCCGGGTTGATGTTCTCGGCCGTCCTGGAAGACTCAGACTCGACCCACTCGCCGTTGATGAAGTTGCGGTAGCTGCTCATAGGAAATGATGAATGCGGAGTGATGAATGATGAATGGAAGACGAATGCTTTAACTCATCATTCATCACTCCGCATTCATCATTGCTTTTCTGACGCCCGATAATATATCAAAAAAGCGCCAACCCTGCGCAACTTTTGCTTCGGGCGGCAGGGCCAGCCGCCCGCTAAAGTTCTTGACAGCGCCGCGGCCGCGGGCATAGAGTCGGCGGCGTCCTTCCGCGCCGCTTGCATTTCCCACTTTTAATTTCGCGTTCAGGAGAGCTGATGGCTAACTCAAACCCCCAGTTGAATCGCATCGACCACGTCGTGGTCCTGATGATGGAGAACAGGTCTTTCGACAACGTGCTGGGCTGGCTCTACGACCCCGACACCGTCCCGCGCGGGCAGAGTTTCGAGGGCGTGTCGGGGAAGACGCTGTGCAACCCGCTGCCCGGCGGCGGCGAGGTTTGCGTCGGGAAGGGAACCGTGATGACGGACCCGTTCCCCGACCCGAACGAGCCTTACGACCAGGTCTACGCGCAGATGTTCAACCAGAACCCGCCGCCCACGCCCGTCCCCAACCCGACCGGGCCGCCCAACATGCAGGGCTTCGTCATCAACTACGCGGACGCCATCAACCTCGCCTACACGGGCAAGGTCATGAACCAGCCGCCGCCCGAGCCAGGCATCATCATGAACTGCTTCACGCCCGAGACGCTGCCCGTCATCAACGGGCTCGCCGCGGCCTACGCCGTCTGCGACCACTGGTTCAGCTCCGTGCCGACGCAGACCTTCCCCAACCGCTCGTTCGTCCACGCCGCGACCTCGTCCGGCTACGTCTACAACTTCTGGAAGACGGGCGAGCACCTCTGGGACGTGGGCATGCTGATTAACAGGACGCCGACCGTTTACAACCTGCTCGAAGAGGCGGGCGTCAGTTGGAAAATCTACCACGGCGGACCCTTCCTGCTCTGCAACGCGCTGCTGACGCAGGAGGAGCTGTGGAAGTACAGCCTCTTCGACTTACACTTCTCCCCGTTCGCGAAGTTCCTGGAGGACGCCGCGACGCCGAACGGCCTGCCCGCCTACTCGTTCATCGAGCCGAACATGATGTGCAGCAAAAAGTACGGCCCGGAAAACGACATGCACCCGGCCTACGCCATCACCAACACGGGCGCGCCAACCAACGCGCTTTACGGCGAGTTGCTCATACACACCATCTACCAGGCCCTGAGAAACAGCCCCGACTGGGAGAGCACGCTTTTCATCATCACGTTCGACGAGCACGGCGGCTGTTACGACCACGTCCCGCCGGGCGCGGCCACGCCTCCCGACGATAAGATCATCCCGCCGGACCAGCCGGGCGGCAGCGGCTTTCTCTTCAACCGCTACGGCGTGCGCGTCCCCGCCGTGCTCGTCTCGCCGCTCATCGAGCGGGGCACGGTCTGTAACACTGTCTTCGACCACACGTCCATCATCAGGACGGCCGCGAACCGCTGGCTCAATGGTCAGAACCTGAACAACCGCGACCTGAACGCGAACGACTTGAGCGAACTCCTGACGCTCTCGGAGCCGCGCACCGACACGGCCGACATCACGCCGCGCCCGATCACCTTCGAAGGCTGCGGCGTGCAGCCGCTCTCGACCACGCACAGGCACCTGCTCGCGGCCGCCGCCCGCCGCGTCGCGCAGGCCGCGGGCGAGCTGATGGACTTGAACGAGATTCACACCACCGAGCAGGCCGTCGCCGCCCTCGAAGAAAGGGAAGCCCGAGTCCGCGCAGGCGCGGGGTGAAATGGCGTCGCGACTCCTATATCATGTGGCCCAAGATGGAAGGCAAAAAAGATTCGCCGCCGCGGCCGGAGCCGAAAAACGTTCGCGAACTGTTGGAGCGCCGCGCTCTCTCTACGCCCGACAAACATTTCCTCTTCAGCGAGGCGGACGGGAGGCGCTACACCTACGCGGAGTTCGACGCGGCGGCAAGCCGCGCGGCGCTGATGCTCGCGGCGCGCGGCATCAGAAAGGGCGACGCCGTCAGTTTGCTGATGCCGAACGGCGCGGAGTACGTCGTCGCCTACTTCGCCTGCTTCAAGCTCGGCGCGCTCGCCGGCCCCGTCAACTCGCTCTTGAAGTCCGAGGAGATCGGCTACGTCGTCAACAACTCCGAGGCGCGCGCGCTGCTCGTCCACTCCGAGTTCCTGCCGAAAATCGAAAGCATACGCGGCGAGCTGCCCGGCCTCGAACACGTCATAGTCTTCGACGACGAGGCGCGCGCGACCGAAGAGTTCGCGGGCGAGACCATGCCGGAAGTCCCAATCGAGACGGACGACGAGGCGATCATCATCTACACGTCGGGCACGACGGGGAAGCCTAAGGGCTGTCTGCTGACGCACGGGAACCTCGTCGCCAACGCGCGCCAGATTACGGATTGGCTCAGTTTCACCGAGCGCGACAGGCTGCTGACGGTGATGCCGCTCTTTCACATGAACGCCGTCTCTGTGACGACCATGACGCCGCTCTACGCGGGCGGCTCGTCGGTCGTCAGCCCCAGGTTCTCCGCCTCGCGCTTCTGGCAAATCATCTCCGACTACGAGGTGACATCCTTCGGCTCCGTCGCCACGATGCTCTCGATGCTGCTCGCCACCTACCCGGGCGGCGTCCCCGCCGGGCTCAAAACGGACCAGTTACGGTTCGCCATGTGCGGGAGCGCGCCCGTGCCCGCGGAAGTCCTCCGAAAGTTCGAGGAGACTTTCGACTGTCTGGTCGTCGAAGGCTACGGCCTGTCCGAGTCGACCTGCCGCTCGACCTTCAACCCGCCGGACGAGCGCCGCCGGCCGGGCTCGTGCGGGATGGCTATCGGCAACGAGATGAGGGTCGTGGACGAGGAGGACCGCGAGGTCGCGGACGGCGAGTTGGGCGAGATAGTCCTGCGCGGGCCGAACATCCTCAAGGGCTACTACAAGAACCCCGAGGCGACCGAGCGCGCCTTCCAGGGCGGCTGGTTCCACACGGGCGACGTGGGCTACCGCGACCGGGAAGGCTTCTTCTACATCGTCGACCGCAAGTCGGACATGATCATACGCGGCGGCGAGAACATCTACCCGCGCGAGATTGACGAGGTGCTCTACAGCCACCCGGCCGTCGCGTCGGCCGCCGTGATTGGCGTCCCCGACCCGCTCTACGGCGAGGAGGTCGCGGCCTTCGTCGTCCTGAAAGAAGGCGCGGGCGCGACCGCCGAGGAGGTCATCGACTTCTGCCGCGAGCGCCTGGCCGACTACAAGTGCCCGAAGTCCGTGCGCTTCGTCGCGGACATCCCGAAGGGGCCGACGGGCAAGCTGCTCAAACGCGAGCTGGCGCGCCTTTACGCGGCCGGGCGGTGAAACTGGAACTGGACCAGTTTTAAGACTTTATTAAGGGCGCTCCGGTTGACAGTCCGGGAGAATTCCAATACAGTGGGCCGCGTTAAGACAGACGGTTGAGCAACGCCGCATCGGGCATCGGGCCGTGAAGCCCCTTTGCGGCGACCCATCGAGTCAGGGCGGTTTCCGCGAGGTTTGCGTGCGGCTTTCCTCCGTTTTGCAATCACTGCTCAATTCAAGGTAGATGCCGGCCAAAAGAGTTTGACCGGGCCGTTGTGTGTCTTTGCCCAGCGCGACGGACGTGTGTCTTCCGTCTCCGTCGTGAGTTCTTTTCGTTTAGAGATTAGCCGCAGGAGAAATGAAGTTTTTTCTCCTCCAACTTTAACCGCAGGGCTGCGCCTGCGCGCAGTCGCTTGCCCCTCAGGAGAAATAGTAGAGATGAAACGTTCCAGATTGTTTATGGTCGCTCTAATCGCGGTCGTCGCCGCGCTCGCCTCCAGCACTTTCATCGGCCTGGCCGCCGACTGCACCAGGGCCGTCGTGACCGAGTCCGAGATCGCCCGCCAGGCGGAGAACACCCCGCCGACGAAAAACTGGGTGCTCTACACGCGCAACGCCGGCAACGGCACCTTCCGCGTCGGCCCCGGCGCGCCGCCCTCCGGCGTCGGCAGCCTCGAAACGGTCACGCCGACGGGGGCCGACAAAGTCACCCTGTTCAACTTCGACCACGTGGGCACGCCGCTCGCCGACATCGACGCGCTGAGCTACGCCACCTACCGCGCGGCGAACCCGTCCGACAACGACGCGCAGTTGCCCGCCATCAACATCCAGGTTGACGTGAACGGCGCAGCCCCCGGCGGGTTCACCACCCTGGTCTTTGAGCCCGTTTACAACACGGGCCAGGCCGCGATTCAGGACGGCGTCTGGCAGACGTGGGACGCGTACCTCGGCGGCCAGGCCATCTGGTGGTCGTCGAACCCCATCCCGAGCGCGCCCAACCGCGACACGTTCGTCTCGTGGAACACCATCGTGGCGGCTAACCCCGACGCGGTCATCGTCGGCGGCTTCGGCGTCAACCAGGGCAGCGGCAACCCCGCGCTGGTCGCCTCGACTGACGTGCTCACCATCGGCACGGGCGGCGAGTGCATCACCTATGACTTCGAGCCCTACAAGGTCGCGACGACCGCGGCCCAGTGCAAGAACGGCGGCTACAGCACCGTGAAGCGCGCCGACGGCTCCTCGTTCAAGAACCAGGGCGACTGCATCCAGTACGTCAACACCGGCAAGTAGTCTGCGAGAACCAGCAAGGCAAGAGGCCCGCGTTTAAGAGCGCGGGCCTTTTGTTATGTTCGCCGCGCGGTGGTGATTGCCGGCCGGGAAGTATTAACTTGACAGGGTGTCTGGAGATGAAATAGAGTCCGCGGCGTTTCTTGAAGATGCCTGCTTTCTACTGCCGAGTGGATTCCCACGGCTTTGGTAGGTAGCCCGTCTCGTTATTCTCCGGCCAGCGATCTCGGCCGGAGTCCTCGCAGGTCTCAGTTAGCCGGACACAACCACAATCCGTCTCGCCTGAAGCGGCACTGCGTAGAGTTTAACTCGATCCTCGTTACTTCAAGTCCCTAACAGCGGGACGGCGATTTCCCGATCATGCAGTGCGGAGCATGGTTTGCCCAGGGGTCGTGTGAAAAATACGACCCAGACCAGTCAGTCTCTCTCTACAACCACCGGCGCATGAGGATTGTTCATGCGATCAGATGCGACTGCGTGGTTTTAGCCCCCCGAAAGGAAAAGATATGAATTTCAAAAGATCACTCTTGTTGGCGGCCTTAGCATTATCTTTGGTGCTCGGATTAATGATGTTCCGCGGAGACAAAACGAAGGCGGCGGTGGGAGGCCCCATCTGCAACGTCCCGACTGATTACCCCACGATTCAGGCCGCGGTCAACGACCCCGGCTGCGTCACGATTAACGTCGCCCCCGGCGCGTACTCCGAGAACGTAATCATCCCCCGGTCGCTGACACTCAACGGCGCGCAGGCGGGCGTCGACGCGCGCGGCCGCGTCGCCCCTGAATCGGTTGTGACCGGCGCGAATCCCATCGGGGCGAACCCCGTCATCAGCATCCAGGCGGCCAACGTCAAGGTTGACGGATTCACGCTGAAGAATCCGATCACGCAGTTTGCCGCCATCGGATTGGCCGTCAAGACGGCCGGCAACAATGCCGTCATCACCAACAACATCTTTGACGGGATTACCACCCCCGACCCCGGCGGTAACGGCACTGCGCAAGCCGTCTACCTCGAAAACGGCCCTGACGGCGTGAGCATCACGAACAACGAGATGAAGAACATCCAGAGCAATCGTTCCGCGAAAGGCGTAACCATCGGCGACGCCGCCTCGACAAACCCGAGCGTGAACGTCCTCGTCGAGGATAACGCGATTTCGAACGTCAACAGCACGACGCGCGGGGCGTATGGAATTTCGATCAACAACGGGAATGGCACGACGGCGAACGCGGGCCTACAGGTGCGCGGTAACGCCATCGATAACCTGACCGGCGGCGGCTGGGTGCACGCCATCGGCCTGGAGGGCAACACGCCCGGCGTCGTGGTCGAGGATAACGACATCAGTAACCTGACCGACCTCTCGCCCACCGTGCCAGCCGATTCGATTGCCGTCTTTTTCGAGAACAACCCGACCTTCGCGACGGCTGAGGTTCACCACAACAACTTCAATCTGACCGCGGCGTCCTACGGCATCGCCGTCCACCCGGCGCTCACGACCGGCGGCGGGTCGGTTGACGGCGAGTGCAACTGGTGGAACAGTCCGACCGGCCCGACCGCCGCAAGTAATCCCGGCGGCACAGGCACACAGGTGAGCCCCAACGTAGATTATGCCCCCTGGCTAATCGCGCCGGCTCCCGGCGGAGCCTGCATTGGCGGCAACGTCCCGGCGACCGCCAACCAATGCAAAAACGGCGGCTGGACGACGAGCGTCCGTGCGGACGGCAGTACCTTTAAGAATCAGGGCGACTGCATCCAGTACGTCAACACAGGGAAGTAAGAAGCGCTGAGAGGCGAAGCGCCTTTCAAAAATTCACCCCGACACGTAAAGCCCCCGAGCAATCGGGGGCTTTACGTCTATCCAGCGCGAGTTGCATGTAAGCAAACTGCGGCTCCGCCGCACACGTCGAGTTCAGGTCGTTTGTAATCGGACTCTTCACATCGGGCTATCTTACTTCGCGGCGCTGGGCTAAAATAGCCGGCACCGCGCGGGCGGCCTGCCTGGCGGCGAAATTGGCCCGGCGGTAATCGAAGACTGATGTTCAAGATTAAAGAGACGGAAGGCGCTAGGCGCGAGTGGGCGCTCCCGGAGGGCGGGCAGTTGACCATCGGCCGCGCCTACGACAACGACATACGCGTGGACGACCTGCGCGTCTCGCGCCACCACGCCGTCCTGCGCGCAGGCCCCGGCGACGCGGCCTTCGTCAGGAACGTGTCGAGCGGCAACGTCCTGCTCGTCAACGGACACAACGTCTCGAACGACGCGGGCGAGTTCCAGGTGCGCGGCGGCGACGAGATCAAAGTCGTCCCGGCCGCCTTCACCCTGGCGTGGGAAGAGGTCCTCGGCTACACGGACGAGCCGCTCTCGCAGAGCACCACTTTCGTGCCCGCGACGAGCGGCTTCACCTCGCTCATCAGCACGACCTTCGCCGGGCGGCTGTCGAAGGAGAAGGAACTCGAAGAGCTGCGCCGCAAGGCCGAGCTGCTCGCGCACCTCTGCGACATGAGCGCCGCGCTCGCCACCGTCTTCGACACGAAGTCGATTCTGGATTACGCGACCGACGTGGTGATGCGGATGATTCAGGCCGACTGCTGCGCGGCGCTGCTCGTCGAGCAGGGCGGCGAAACGCAGCCGGTCTCCCTGCGCTTCCGCGACTCGGGCGCCGGCACGCCGCAGCAGCACCTCATCAGCCGCACGGCCGTGCGCACCGCGATTGAGAAGAGCGTCATGCTCTCTTCGCAGGACGTGGCCGTGGACATGAACCTGCCGGTCAGCCGCTCGACCATCTCGCAGGGGATACGCTCGCTCGCCTGCGCCCCGCTCGCCGGTCGCGAGGGCGTCTACGGCGCGCTCTACGTCGACCGCCGCGGCGTGCCCGAGCCGTTCGCGGAGTTGGACACGCAGTTGCTCGCGGCCGTCGCGGCGCAGGCGGCCACGGCCGTCGAGGCCGCGCGCGCGCACGAGCGCGTCCAGCGCGAAACGCTGGCCCGCGCGGCCTTCGCGCGCTTCATGCCCGAGCACATCATCAGGGAGTTGGTCGAGAGCCCGGAAAAGTTTCACCTCGGCGGGACGAACAAGCGCATCACGGTGATGTTCTGCGACGTGCGCGGCTTCGCGCGACTGGCACACCGCGCGCCGCCCGAGATGATCGTTGACCTTTTGAACATCCTCTTCACGGAGATGGCGGCGGAGATTTTCGAGCACCAGGGGACGCTCAACAAGTACCTCGGCGACGGCCTGATGGCCCTCTTCGGCGCGCCCGTCGGCGGCGAGCACGACGCCGCGGACGCCGTCTCGGCCGCGATAGGGATGCAAAAGCGCATCAAGCAGGTCAACCTTCAGCTCTCCGCGCGGGGCTTGCCGAAGGTGCAGCTCGGCATAGGCATCAACACGGGCGAGGCGACCGTCGGCTGCATCGGGGCGGAGCAGCGCTCCGAGTACACGGCCATCGGCGACACGGTCAACGTCGCCTCGCGCATAGAGGGCGTCGCGCACCCGGGCCAGGTGCTCGTCACGGCCGAGACCGCGCAGGAGCTGAATGGGCAGTTCGAGCTGAGCGACCCGTGGACCGTCGAGGTCAAGCACATAGACGAGCCCGTGAAGATTTACAGCGTCAAGTACGAGACGGCGGAAGCTGTGGCGGCGTCGTAAGGCGGAAGTTAAAAAGGTAAAAGGCAAGAGTGAAGACGGGGAGGGCCGCGCCGGTTACTGTTTCAGGCGGTGACGGGGCGGCTTAATTTTAAACAGCGTGAGTTTCGTGAAGGCACGGGGGATTGATGAAAAAAGGGCGTCTCGAAGCGTTCAGCGACGGCGTGATAGCGATCATCATCACCATCATGGTGCTTGAGCTGAAGATTCCGCACGGCGCGGACTGGGAGGCGCTCCGCCCCGTCGTCCCCGTGTTCCTCACTTACGTGATGAGCTTCGTCTACCTCGGCATCTACTGGAACAACCACCACCACATGCTCTACGCGACGGAGCACATCAACGGCAAGATTCTCTGGGCCAATATGCACCTGCTGTTCTGGCTCTCGCTGATCCCGTTCGTCACGGGCTGGATGGGTGAGAACCACTTCGCGGCGCTGCCGACGGCCGTTTACGGCGGCGTGCTGCTCGCGGCCGCCATCGCCTACTACATCCTCCAACAACTCATCATCGCGAATCAGGGGCCTGACTCCAAACTCAAGGCCGCGCTCGGCAAAGACATCAAGGGCAAGATTTCGCCCGTAATGTACGCCGTCGCGATAGCCATGGCCTTCGTCAACCAGTGGGTCTCCGACGCGCTCTACGTCCTGGTGGCCCTCATGTGGCTCATCCCGGACAGAAGAATCGAGACGACGCTCGATAAGCCGGTGGCAGATTGAGCGGTTTCGACAAATATGCTTAACAGGACGGCCGTCCTCCTTAGTTTTCTCGTCAAACAACTAAGGAGGACGGCCGTCCTCCTTAGTTTGCGCCCGCGCTTCCTTTATATTCCGACGAGAAAACTAAGGAGGACGGCCGTCGAACTTGCTGCGCGGGCCGTCCTCCTTAGTTTTCTCGTCGTATTCTTTAGTTCGACGGCCATCCTCCTTAGTTTTCGCCGCGTATTCCTTAGTTCGCAGGCCGTCTTCCTTAGTAATCCCGAGTGAAAACTTAGGAATACGGCCCGCGTCCTTTGTCGTCGCGCTAAATTTCTAAGGATTCACGGGAAATTGCTTAGGATGGCGACGAAACGGAAGAGGCGGACGGGCACGCTCCTTATCCGGCTTCCTTTCACTTTTTGCTTTTTATCCGGCTGATTTCGACGAAGACGGTGCGTTGCGTGTTCGGCGCGGGCTTTGGCTTCTGTTCGCCGCCGCAGCTTCCGCAGCCGGTTTCGCAGGGGGCTGAGACGCCTTTCGACGCGCGGAAGGCGCGCAGGCGCGACCACGCGCGCCGCCCCACGTAGGCGAGCGCCGCGAGGATGATGAGAGCAACCGCGATAGTCTGCCAGTCGGAGGTCATCTCTTATGTGAAGCCGAGCAGCCGCCCGCCCTGGTACGTGATGAGCGAAGCCAGGTAGGCGAGCACGGTCATGTAGGCGATCATGAAGAGCGGCCAGCGCCACGAGTTCGTCTCGCGCCGGACGATGGCGACCGTCGACATGCACTGAATCGCCAGCACGAAGAAGACCATCATCGAGAGCGCGACGAGCGGCGTCCACGCCGGGCTGCCGTCCGGCCGCTTCGCCTCGCGCACGGCCGTGACCACCGAATCGGAGCCGGCGTCTTCCGCCTCGCCGACGTTGTAGATGATGCTCAGGGTCGAGACCAGCGTCTCACGCGCCGCGAAAGAAGAGATGAGCGCGACCCCCATTTTCCAGTCGAACCCGAGCGGCCTGATCACCGGCTCTATCGCGTGGCCCGCGCGCCCGGCGAAACTCTGCCGCAACTGCTCGCCGTGATAATCAACTCCAACTTCCGCCTGAGCGGGCTTCTCCATGCGCGGGAAAGTCGCGAGAGCCCAGAGGATGATCGAGATGGCGAGGATGACCGTGCCCGCGCGCTTCAGAAAGAGCCAGCCGCGCGAGAGCATCATCTGCAAGATGGTCAGCGGATTCGGCACGCGGTAGGGCGGCAGCTCCAGCACCAACGGCGGCGTCGGCGCTTTCAGGATGGTGCGCTTCAGGACCCAGGCGACGCCGATGGCGACGAGGATGCCGAGCAAGTACATCGCCATAATCATGAGCGCGCCGATTGAGACGAAGCCGAAGAGTTTCTGCGTCGAGAAGAAGGCCGCGATCATCAGCGTGTAGACGGGCAGCCGCGCCGAGCAGCTCATGAACGGCGCGATCATGATCGTCGCCAGCCGGTCCTTCGGGTTCTCAATCGTCCGCGTCGCCATGATGCCCGGAATCGCGCAGGCGAAGGAACTCAGCAGCGGCATGAAAGCTTTGCCGTGCAGGCCGACGCCGCGCATCAGCCGGTCCATCAGGAAGGCCGCGCGCGCCATGTAGCCCGTGTCTTCGAGCACGGCGATGAAGAAGAAGAGCAGCAGAATCTGCGGCAGGAAGACGATGACCCCGCCGACGCCCGCGATGACGCCGTCGACGAGCAGGTCCCTCAGCAAGCCTTCCGGCAGGAGGTCGCCCACGAGTTCGCCCAGCCGGCCGAACCCGCTGTCAATCAAGTCCATCGGCAGCGCCGCCCAGGTAAAAATCGTCTGGAAGACGACGAGCATGACGGCGATTAAAATCACCGGGCCAAAAATCTTGTGCGTCAGCACGCGGTCAATCCGCTCGGCCGTCGTCGGCGCGTGAGCCGAGCCGCCGCGTGTGCGTACGGCGCGCGAGGCGACCTGCTCGATCCAGTCGTAGCGCGCGAGCAGAGGCTCCTGCCACCACGTCGGGTTCGATTCTGAAAGCCGCGCGCGCGCCTCGCGCACGAGCAGCCGGCGCGACTCTTCCTCCGGCAACTCCTCGGCGTAGAGGTCGCGCAGCGCGGTGTGCCGGTCGAGGGAGTCGCCGTTGTTCCCGCTGAGTGCGGCCAGCTCCTGCTCGGCCTCGTCGGAGAGTCGCCAGCCCGCGCCGGCCCCGCTCTTTCCGGCCGCCCTGAGGACCGCCTCGGCGAGCGCCCCGAGTCCCAGGCGCTGCGTGACCACGACTGGCACAATCTCCACGCCGAGGGCCGAGGAGAGTTGCTTGACGTCAATTTCGAGGCTGCGCTTTTGTGCCAGGTCGAACATCGTCAGCGCGACGACCATCGGGCGGCCGTATTCCAGGAGCTGCGTGACGAGGTAAAGGTTCCGTTCGATGTTGGTGGCGTCGACGACGGCGACGATCACGTCCGGCGCGGGAAGGTTGGGGATGCGCCCTGTGATTACGTCGCGCGCGATCTGCTCGTCAATCGAGGCGGCGTCGAGGCTGTAGAGGCCGGGCAGGTCAATCAAACGCGCGGCGGGCTCGGCCGGCGCGAGCGCCCAAGCGCCCTCCTTGCGCTCGACCGTCACGCCCGGATAGTTCGCCACCTTCTGCCGCAGGCCGGTCAGCGCGTTAAAAAGCGTGGTCTTGCCCGCGTTCGGGTTGCCCGCGAGCGCCAACGTCAACTGACGCCGCTCCGCCGGCGCGGCCGCGCCGTCGCCGGTCTCAGCGGCAAGGGAAGGGGATTCGAGGATAGAACTCATAAGAACAGTGACGAGTTAAGAGTTGAAGAGTGACGAGCAAGAAAGTTTCATGTCGTCACTCGTCACTCGTCACTACCAGGATGCTTTGCGCTTCGGCGCGCCTGAGGGCGAGGTGGTAGCCGCGCACGCGGACTTCTATGGGGTCGCCGAGCGGGGCGGCCTTGATGACGCGGACGGGCGCGCCGGGGACGACGCCCATCTCCATCAGGCGGCGGGCCACCGCGCCGGAGCCTTTGACGGCGATGACGCGCGCGCGCGTGCCGACGCCGAGCGCCGCCAGCGAAAGCTCGCCCCTCGTCTCAGCCTGCGAATCCAGTGTGCGCATCGAAAGCATCAATCCACCCGCCCAGGATGTAGAACCCTCGTCGATGAACTTTCTCCACCAACACGGACAGTATAGGCTAGTTGAAAATAGATTTCAATTTCAGCTTGCCGCAGGCTCGGGCTTTGAGGGGTTATAGGAGTGCGCGTCCTTACTGGCGCGTGACGGGTACGATGGCCAGGTCTGCGCGGACCGGCCCGAGCTGCGTGGTGGCCGTGATGCGCAAAGGGAGGCGGCGGCGGTCCTCGCTGACCCAGAGGCGCAGGGCGTACTTGTCCGCCTGCTGGTCGTCCGTCGTGAGCGAGAGCTGCACGGCGGGGATTTGCTGGCTGCCGAGCTGTATGGTCTCGCGCTTGAGCGAGGTGATGAAGAGGGTGCGCGGCCGGTCGTTGATGAGGATGCTCACGGCGTTGCGCTTCGGCGGTGCCAGGTTGAAGGAGCGCAGCGCGTAGAGGACGGAGATGAGGTCGTGCGTGCCCACGGGAATCTCAACGGTCGTGCCGTCGCCGCCGACGGCGCTGCCGCGGTCCTGGTCAATCGTGAACGTCTGGTTGGTGCGGCGGGTCCCCTCGACCAGATTCAGTTCCGTGCGGAAAGGCAGCATCGTGTTCGGGTCGACGTAAGAGTTGATCTGGTCGTTGGCAAAAAAGGTGCGCGAGGCGGCGGGTGAGGTCTGTGCCTTGGCCGCCAGGAGCAGGCCGTCGCGGTTGAAGTAGGTCGCGCGCGGGCGGACCTGGAAGGAGGCCGTGCCGACGGGCTGCGTCGAGCCGCCGAGGAAGATAGTGAAGTTGAGCTGCTCGCCGGCCCTGAACGGGAGCTCCGGCGGGAGCGGCCGCCCCGTGGGGTTCTCGGCCGTGGGCGGGTTCACGGGGGGCGTGGTGACGGCCGGCGGGGTCACGGCCGGGCCGGTCGCCGGGGGCGCCGGGAGGAATTCCGAGCCGGTCAGCTCGGCGCGAACCTCGCCTGACTTGAGGCGCGCCGTCAGGAGCACGGGCACGTGCCGCTCGTCGTCGCTGAAGTAGACGCGCAGGTTGAGGTCGTTGACGTCCTCGTTGTGCGGCACGCGCACGCGCGTGACGACGGTGTTGAAGGAGCCGACGTTGGTCTTAACCAACTCGCGCGCAGTCACCTTCACCTCGGCGCTGTACTGGTCCAGGTCGTCCTGCACGTTGAGGTAAAAGGTTGAGCCGACGGTGAGCGGCAGCGCGCGGACGCGGTAGACGACCGAGAGGAAGTCGTACGTGCCCGGTATCTCGCCAGCGCGGAGCCTGGGCGGGATGGCGGTCGTGCCGACGGGCTGGTTGTACTCGCTCGACGTGTCGGAAGTCCTGCCGCCCTCGCGTATCACCTGCTGCGTGCGGTAGGGAAGGCCCGAGTTCGGGTCGAGGTATGACGTGTAGTCGTTATTGATGGAGAGGAGCGCGGCGTTGACGACGCCCGTGGTCTCGACGTGCGCGCGCAGTTGCAGGCCCTCGCGCCCGAAGAAGTTCCCGCGCTCGGCGACCAATATCTCTATGTGCGCCGCGTCGACAAAATTCGAGAAGCTGACGTTGTAGGTCAGGAGCTCGCCGACCTGGTACGGAGACCTGGAAAGTTGGACGCCGGCCGTCTGCCCTGTGCCCTGCGCCAGCAGCCGCGGGGCGAGTGCGGCCATCAGCAGGAGACTGGCGGCCGTTATCAGGTAGCGTTTCAAATGTGGATCCCCTTCTGGCAAAAGTGGTCAAAACCGGGGGAAAGCTGTCGGGCTCAGCCGCACTCGAAGCGGTCAGGCTTTACACGCTCGACGGGCCCTCTAAGTTCCTCGTTCCCCGGCCCCGTTCAGAGGCCGTCGAAGTCCGGGAGCCAGTCGCGCACGCGCACGCGGCCGGAGAGCAGCGCCATGTGGCCCGTGCCTTCGAGCAGTTTGAGCCGCGCGCGCCGGAGCCCCGCCGCCATCACGCGCGCCGCCCCGACCGCGTCGAGCAAATGGTCCTCCGTGCCCGCGACGACGAGCGCAGGAACTTTAATCTGTGCCAGGCTCGGACGCAAATCCGTGCGCCTGATGATGCGCAGGCGCGCCAGGTAGCCCTCGGGCCGGACCTCCCGCGTGTTCTCGCGGAAGGCGCGGCGGTCTTCCTCGCACACGTCCTCGCTAAAGAGCGTGCGCGGGGCCGTCTTAGTACGGTAAGCCTTCAGTAGAGAATACGGTAAAACCGTGTAGAGCGCGACCCCCAGATTGATTTTAGCGCGGTGCGGGAAGGAGGCGAAGGAGTTGACGAGAATCATGCGCTCGAAGTGTTGGGGGGCGGCGAGCGCAGCCGCGAGCACCAGAAGGCCGCCGAAGGATTCGCCGAGGACGGTGACGCGTTCGAGGCCGGCGTCGCGTACGACACAGACGAGGTCGTCAACCAGTTCGCTCATCCCGTAGCGGCCCGTCGGGCGCAAGGGGTACGTGACGACTGTGTGGTCGCGCGCGAGGTCTTCGGCCTGCTTGTAAAAATTCCTCCCCGTCCCCTCGATCCCGGAGACGTACAGAAACGCCGGGCCGCTTCCCTGTAGATGATACTCAGCCATAGTGTAACTGATTATGACGCGCCGCCGGCTTGCGTCGCCGTCTCCATCTCTCCGATGATTTCCTGCGCGGCGCGGGCCGGGTCGGGCGCGTTGAGAATCGGGCGGCCGATGACGAGGTAATCCGCGCCGGCGCGCACGGCCTCTGCGGGCGTCATCACGCGCCTCTGGTCGTCGCGCGCGGAGCCCGCGGGGCGCACGCCCGGCGTCACGACGACGAACTCACGCGTCCCAACTGTCTCCCTGATGAGCTTTACTTCATGAGGCGAAGCGACGACGCCGTCCATGCCCGAACTCGCCGCGAGGTGTGCCAGTCGCCGGACCTGTTCGGTCGTGTTCGACGAAAATCCCGCCTCCGAGAGTACCGAGTCGTCCGCGCTCGTCAGCACCGTGACGGCGATGACGGCGGGGCGCTCAAGCCCCTCGCGCTCGGCGGTCTCCGTGACTGCGTCACTCGTGCGGCGCATCATCTCGCTCCCGCCGCAGGCGTGCACGTTGAAGATGGAGACGCCGAGGCGCGCGGCCTCGACGCCGGCCGCCGCGACCGTGTTCGGGATGTCGTGGAATTTCAAATCAAGAAACACGCGCCCGCCCCCCCCGACAATCTCGCGCACGACGCGCGGCCCCGCGGCGGTGAAAAGCTGCGAGCCCACCTTGAACATCCCGGCGACGCCTTTCAGCGCGTGGAAGATGTCCAGCGCGCGCCGCTCTGTCTCCACGTCGAGCACGACGATTAACTTGTCCCCGGCCGAACGTTCCATAAAAAGTCTCGCCCCGTTCCGAGATTCAGAAAACTCACGCGGCGGCCGACTCCGCGGCGCGCGAGCCGACGGCCTCGTCCAGCGTGCGGAAACCGCTTTTGCTTAAAATCTCCGCCAGCCCCTCGTTGATGTCGCGCGCCACGCCCGCGCCCTGGTAGATGAAGCCCGTGTAAAGCTGCACGAGGCTGGCCCCGGCCGTGATCTTCTCCCAGGCGTCACGGGCCGTGAAGACGCCGCCGACGCCTATGATCGTCATGCGCCCGCGCGTCAGACGGTAGAGCGCGGCGATGACTTCGGTCGAGCGCGAGCGCAGGGGCGCGCCGCTCAACCCGCCCTCGCCGCAGGCCGCGACGCGCTCGGGCGGAGTCGTCAAACCCGCGCGGCTCGTCGTAGTGTTCGTCGCGATGATGCCCGCGAGCCCGGCGCTCCCCGCGACCTCGACGATTGTCTCCAGGTCTTTATCGTTGAGGTCGGGCGCGATCTTTACGAGCAGGGGGACGGCCTCGCGGCGCGGGTGCTCGTGTGCCAATTCCTGGTTCCGCTTCTGTAGCGCGCCGAGCAGGGCGGCGAGCGCCTCGGGCTTTTGAAGCTCGCGCAGGTTGGGCGTGTTGGGTGAGCTGACGTTGACGACCACGTAATCCGCGAGCCGGTGCACCAGTTCAAAACTCGCCAGGTAATCTTCCGTCGCGTCTTCCAGCGCGACCACGCGACTCTTCCCGATGTTGATGCCGAGCACGCAGTCCGGCCTGTGCGACGCGAGATGCTCCGCGACCTTCGCCGTCCCGCCGTTATTAAAGCCCAGCCGGTTAATCAGCGCGCGGTCCCGCGGGAGGCGAAAAAGACGCGGGCGCGGGTTCCCCTCCTGCGCGCGATGAGTCACCGTCCCCACTTCTATGAACCCGAAGCCCAGCGCCGCCAGGTACTCGGCCGCCGTCCCGTTCTTATCAAAACCCGCGGCGAGCCCGACCGGGTTGGAAAAGCTCAGCCCGAAGCGACGCAACTCGCCGAAAGGCGTTCTCACAAAACGCCGCTTCGCCGCGCGCCGCGCCCATCGCGTACCCAACCCGAACGACAGCGCCTCCAACGCCACCTCGTGCGCCCGTTCGGGCGGCAGGCGGAACAATAGAGGGCGCAGGACGTTGCGATAAAACATCAGTGATGAGTGACGAGTGACAAGTGACGAGCAAGGCGGATTCTATCTCTTCACCTGTCACTTGTCACCCGCCACCGCGTGCGCCGGCCCCCGAAGATTGCGGGGCAGCGAATCCTGTTACAGGCGTGCGGGTTACATCCTTGACGCCTGACACACGGGCCGTTATCCTGCATCCGAGTTAGTGGGCCAGTTTCAATCTCGGGCCGCAGCCTCCGCGTGTTCAAACCCCCGGCCTCCGAAATGTTTCGCACTAAACTATCATGATGGGTAGAGGGTTAGCCTTCTACGTTTGTTGACTGTCTTTCGCGCTGTTTGCTCACGCGGCAAGGGTTCCACCCGCCGCGAGCCAGAGAATCAACCGCTGTTCATCAGCCCCAGGCGACCTGGGGGGAGAGTCCATCCAGTATGAAAACGAAAAGCTACATAGGAAAGGAATTCATTGTCATCAACAATGACACGAGGCTGCGGCAGCCCGATAACCTGAACGAGTGGGTACGCTACAAGGCCGGCGACGCGATTCCGGTCGGGAAGAGCGTCGGGGACATCGTCACCATCCCCAAGCGGACGCCCGTCAACGTGACGGATACCAGGATCGGCAACTCAAAGGCGGTGATCGTTTTTGCCCGGCCGATTGAAGGCGGAGCCCCGGCGGGTTGGACGCTGGGGACCAACCTCGACGGCGGGCTGGTTAACGAGACAATTGGGCTGTCTCCCGCGCGGTGGGACGCGGAGCCCGACGCGAGCACCAGGACCTGTACGGATCAGGAAGCCTTGATCCGCGGCGGCGCGCCCGATTTCGCCCCCGCGGGCGGCGTCATTCCTTTCAAGAGCTACTGCGTCGTAAGCGAAACGTCGAGCGACGGCAAGTTCGTCAAGGTCAGGCGGGCGGAGGCTTCCGGCGGCAATGTGACCCTCGGGGATGAGTTGGGGTGGACGCGCGCCTCCAACCTCTCTGGGGGCTGCTCGGACATCTACTTCTCGTCCGACTGGCTGAACACCAAGGGGCCGAACGCCTGCTGGAGGCTGGGGGAGTTTATAGGGTCGAAGGTGCTCGTCAACATAGTGGGCAGGGGCGGCGAGGTCGAGCAGATTACGCTCGACAGCCTGGACGCCTACCTGAAGTTGAAGGACGCGGCACTGGAGGACCGAATCACCCTCGCCATCGAGAGCGCGTTCAGGACCTACGGACACCAGGCCTTTCTGTACGACCTACACATCAACCACGGCGGGAACAAGGCGGCCAAGCCCGGCAGGTCGGACCACCAGCACGGTCAGGCTTTCGACTTGAATACGCACCGCAACAAGTTCGACGGCGACCCGATTTATGATTGGCTCAAAACCAACGGGCCGGGCCTGGGCTTCATACGCACCGTGAGCGGCGAACCCTGGCACTGGGAGTACCTGCCGGCGGAGGCCGCCCAACTGAAGGCGCAGGGCAAGTTCAAAAGGGGCGACGTCTCGCCTTAACTTACTGCGTGCGGCGAATCTCACGCGGAAAAGGAGGACGCGGCCCAGATGGCTGGGCCGCGTCCTCCTTTTAGCCGGAATGAACGGCTCGCCGCGGGCCGCTCAGGCGACGAGCATCTTCGTGACCTCTTTGCCAGCCGCCTCGGACTTAATTTCAAGGCTGGAGTTACGGTACGGTTGCCCGGCGCTGTCGCGCTTAATGAGACGGTCGAAGAGAGCGAAAACGGTGTTCTCTCCCTTGTCGATGTTGTCATACTCGGTCAGTGCCGAGCCGAAGTCATCGAGCGCCTTCTCAAAATCGCGCGGGCTGAGCTTCTGCTGTGATTGAACCAGACCTGACAGCTTGCGCATTCCTTCCACCAGACTATTCTCGATAGAGATGAGGGTGCTCAACTGCCCGAGTTGAACTTTCGGGAGCGTAATTCTCTTCTTGGGCGCCTCAAGATTTTTAAAAGGCGAGGGCGGGGGCGGGCCAAAAGCGCGGGCGGTGGCGTTGGCGAACGTGGCAGGGCCCAGGACGGCCCACTCGGCGTGGGCTTGCGGGGTCCAGTAGCACCAAGCGCGGTCGGCCAGGGCTGCCCCCTCGTTGACGTAGCTGGCGAGCACCAGCAGGCGCATGGTACGACGCAGGAAAACCTCGTCCATCGGACCGAATGGTTTAGTGAAGAGAGATTGGAGGCCGTTCTCCGTAAATCGAACGTCATAAGTGACGGACGTTGCGCCGTAATTACCTTGGGCGTCGGTCGGGAGGAAGGGCGTGATGGCGTCCACGGCCGCCTGGTCAGATGACGCGAGGCCGAAGTCGTCCGCGAAGCTGAGGTACTGTGCCAGTTCATTCGGCGTCGTGCTCGGGTCCTGGAAGACCAGCTCGTAGCTCCCCGCGAAGTGCGTGATGGCGTCCACGAGGTAGGTCTGGTTGGACTTGTCGAAGTCGAGCACGCCGCGCGACTCGCCGATGAAGCGGAGCAGGAGGTTCGTGTAGACGCGCTCGCCGTTGCGCTTGCGCTCGCGCTCCTTCTGCATTGACATGTTGGTGATGACCGTCAGTTGGCCTTCCTGCGGCACGATGCGCTGTTCCGCCTCGACGATGAGGCGGTCGAGCGCCTGGTAGTTCCAGCCGAGGTGCCAGCCGACGATGTTGACCGAGAGCGAACTCTCCTTGGTCACCTTGTGCGAGAGCACGCCCTCGTTGAGCTTGACGGAGCCGGAGTCGTAGGCCGCGAGGACGTCGGCGAAGTCGCCCTGGCCGGCCTTCTGCATCAGGTCCTTGCCGAGCGCGCTCGTGAGGTCGATCTCGAAATCGAGGAGGGCGTCCGTCTCGCTGGCCCGGCTGTAGGCGGCGTGGAGCTTGAAGGAGAAGGACTGCGTGAGCGCCTCCTTCATCTTCTCGTAAAGCGTGTTTTTGAATTTGTCTATCGCGACCAGCGCCTGGTTGAAGCGGGTCACGGCCTGCCCGACCTTGCTGTTACTGGTCTTGTCGATCACTTCGCCGAGGAGGCGCTCGACGAACCCGATGAGCCGCCTGTCCGCGAGGGCCTTCAGCTTCATCAGGTCGAGGCCCTGCAATTCCGAGATGAACTTGTCCAGGGGGAACTGCGACTTGGCGAGCGCGATGAGGTCTCGAATCTCCTTGTGCGCGCCGTCCTGGACGAGCGCGATCACCTTGTCCACGCGCTGCTTGAGTTCGTCCAGCGAATCCACCGAGACGCCGCCGATGTCGACTTTGCCGAGCAGCCAGCCCAGGGGGTCGCCGTCGGTCAAACGCTCCACCACGTCCCAGACGGTGCTGTCCACCTGCCCCTTCAGTTGATCCAGCGAAGCGAGGCCCTTGATGAAATCGAGCGCCTCGGTAAGCTTGCTGTCGAGCGCCCCGCTGGCGGCGTCGTAATACTTGTCGAACAGCTCGACGGCCTTGTCGCCGACCCCGTTGTATTCGTCAATGACCTTTTTGACGAGGTCCATGGCTTCTTTGAACTGGGCGTTGTCGACTAACGTGTCGAAGGCCTTGCCGGTGTACTTCTCGATAAAAGACTCCGCGAGCTTGTCCGTGTATTCTTGCAGTTTCTGGAAGTCCGTCAGGTCTTTCGCCTGCTGGAAGAGGTTGAGCCAGTTCTGGGCCTTGAGCCCGAGCACGGCCCCGAGGAAGTCGTCGGCCGACTCGGGCAGCCCCTCCTGCTCGAAGTCAGCTCCCACCGCGACGTCCGCCGCGATGGCGAAAAACTTCGAGCGGCTCTTGCTCAGCACGACGCGCGCCCACCCGTCCTCAGAGCCCTGCCGCACTTCGATTTTGAACTGGCCGGCGATGCGGCTCTCCAGGCCGAGGCTCGCCATCAGGCTCACCTTGTACTTCTCGGACAGTTGCAGGTCGCCGATCCCGAAGGACGGAGCCCCGCTAAGCTCGTAGCCGAGGCCGACGCTGCCCTTGAAGTTCACGTACCCGCCGTACTCGAAGGAGATGAGTTCGTCCGCGGCGAGCGGGGCGTCCACGTTCGCCGGCAGTCTGAATCCGCGGAAGAATTGGCGGACCAGTTCTCCCGCCGCCATATTGCTCGGGAAGGAGCGGATGAGCGTGTAGCTCCCGTCGGCGCCCGCCTCCAGGAGCGCGCTCGCCGACAGGTTCCAGTACTTGAATTTGGCCTCGACGCTGGCGTCGGCCGAGGCCCCCAGGTTGAGGATTATGAGGACGCGGTCGTCGTGATTCGCCCCCGCGTTGAAGTAGCCGGTCAGCCCGTAGTCGTCGAGCTTTTTCAGGCGGTCCGCGGAGCTGGACTGCCACAGGGGGGTCAGGCTCGCATTCGCTTCGGCGCTGATACCGAACTTGAAGGTGTCACTTTTCCCTATCGAGATGGGCTGCGAGCCGGAGGCGTTGAAGCCCACGCTCAAAAGGTCTTCGTCCGACGCCGGGAGCGGTTGCGTGGGATCGGCCACTCCGACGTGCACGTTGAGAGTCCCGGTGCCTGAGAACCAGAACGGGATGTCTGACTTGCTGAGGTTAATGTCTGCCATGATCGCTCACTTTCGTTAGACTGGGGTGTGGAATGCTGCGGACGTGGTGAACTCGAAAAAGGCTTCCGGCAGGCGCAGTCTTGCGGAACGGCCAGGAATTCCGGGTTGTTTCAATTGGATTCAAGGCAAGCGCCCGATGGCGGTGACCCCGCCCGCGTTCCGCGTCCTGGGCGGGACTACTCTGGCGGGCGGCAGGGATCGAGTGCCCCCTCGCGTGGTCCAGCGTGACTGCCGCCGGCATAAAACCTCTTTTGAGGTGGGCAAAATACATCCTTGCAAGGGCGTTGTCAATTAACGCCCGGCGGCCCGAACAGTTTGGGCCAAATTCGCCGTTTCGCCTCCTCCGGTTGCCGCCGGAGAAAGAAGTAAAGGTCCAATTTCGGGTCAGGCGGCGCACCTTTACCGACCCTTGAACCGTGCCTGCTAACTCTAATGACGTTCGGAGGCGGAACATTTCAGGGGCCTCGCGGCGGCGGGCGGGGGGCGGCCCGGATTGAAACTGGCCCACTGCCGGGAAAGCTCTGGATAGACTGGCCCGACAATTGATTTCGGTAAGCCGGCGATGAAGTGGTAGCGATCGCCCGCCTTCGGCAGCGGGTCCGTTTAGGGTTAGAAATATTACTTGAACCCCAAACGGACCCGCTGCCACGTCTTTCCGTCCCTTGTCACACGTCACTGTTCTTGTTAGTATCCAACGCCAATGGAGTTCATAGAGAAGGCACGCATCATGGACGGGGCGCGGATCAACCGCGCGCTGTCGCGCCTGGCCTCCGAGATCGTCGAGGAGAACCACGGCGCGGACGACCTTTATCTGGTCGGGATACGGCGGCGGGGCGTGCCGCTGGCGGAGCGCATGGCCGACAAGATCGCGGACCTGGAGGGCGCGCGCCCGCCCGTCGGCATCCTGGACATCACGCTCTACCGCGACGACCTCTCGACGGTCGGGGCCAACCCGGTCGTCAACCGCACCGAGCTTCACGGCGACATAGACAACCGCAACATCGTCCTGATTGACGACGTGCTCTACACGGGCCGCACGATTCGCGCCGCGCTCGACCAGTTGATTGACTTTGGGCGTCCGCGCCGCGTGCAGCTCGCCGTCCTGGTCGACCGCGGGAAGGAACACCGCGAGCTGCCGATTCAGGCGGACTACATTGGCAAGGTCGTGCCGACGAAGAAGAGCGAGATCATCAAAGTGATGCTCACGGACTTCGACGAGGAGGAGGGCGTCGCCATCGTCGAGCGACCGGCGACGGAGATTTCTTAAAGGCGGCCAGCGATGGCCGCTTTTTTAATGTTCGACAAGACCCTTTTTGACTGATGAGCGCAGCCTTCAAGCGTAAAGACCTGCTCGGCATACGCGAGCTCTCCGCCGACGAGATCACGCACGTACTGGACACGGCCGAGTCCTTCCGCGACATCTCGCGGCGCGAGATTAAGAAAGTGCCGGCCTTGCGCGGGCGCACAGTCATCAACCTCTTCTTCGAGCCCTCGACCCGCACGCGCACCTCCTTCGAGATCGCCGCCAAGCGCCTTTCGGCCGACGCCATCAACATCAGCGCCTCGACTTCCAGCGTCACCAAAGGTGAGACGCTCCTCGACACCGCGCGCAACCTCGAAGCGATGGCACCCGATTGCATCGTCATACGCCACTCCTCGGCAGGAGCTCCGCACCAACTGGCGCGCGTCTGCCGCGCAGGCATCGTCAACGCGGGCGACGGCGCGCACGAGCACCCTACGCAGGCGCTCCTTGACGCCCTGACCATACGCGAGCGCAAAGGGCGCATCAACGGCTTGAGGGTCGCCATTATCGGCGACATATTGCACTCGCGCGTGGCACGCTCGAACGTTCACCTGCTGACGAAGCTCGGCGCGACCGTCCATATCGCGGGGCCGGGCACGCTCGTGCCGCAGGAGTTCGGCGAGCTGGTCGAAGAGGGCGTGGTGGTCGAGCGCCGCGTGGAGGACGCGATTGACGGGGCCGACGTGGTGATGATCTTGCGCATACAGCGCGAGCGGCAGGACGCGGCTTTCTTCCCGTCTATGCGCGAGTACGCGGTGCACTACGGCCTCAACCTCAAGCGGCTCGAACGCGCCGCGTCGGACGCCATCGTGATGCACCCTGGGCCTATGAACCGCGGCATAGAGATCGCTTCGGACGTGGCCGACGGGACGCGCTCGCTGATTCTCGACCAGGTCTCGAACGGCCTGGCCGTGCGCATGGCCGTGCTCTACCTGCTCGCCGGCGGCGCGCACGCCGGGGCGGAAGCGTGATGAGAAACTAAGGGAAACTGCTGACGAAATGAGACTGCTGATTGCCAACGGCTACTTGATTGACCCGTCGCAAGGGGTGAACACGGGCAAGAACCTGCTCATCGAAGACGGGCGCGTCGCGGGTTTGCTCGACCGCAACGAAGCTGTGCCAGAAGGCTCTGAAGTCCTTGACGCGACGGGGCTGGTCGTCGCGCCCGGCTTCATAGACCTGCACGTTCACTTGCGCGAGCCCGGGCAGGAGTACAAGGAGACGATTGCGACGGGCGCGGCGGCGGCGATCGCGGGCGGGTGGACGAGCGTCTGCGCGATGCCGAACACGGACCCCATCAACGACAGCCCCGCCGTCACGCGCTTCATCATCGAGCAGGCCGAGCGCGCCCGCTTGGCGAACGTCTTCCCCATAGGCTCTATCACTAAAGGGTCTAAGGGGGCGGAACTCTCGGAGATGGGCGAGATGAAGGCCGCGGGCATCGTCGCCGTCTCGGACGACGGGCGGCCAGTCCCTTCGGCGGGCATGATGCGGCGCGCGATGGAGTACGCGCGCGGGTTCAATCTGACGGTGGTCGACCACTGCGAGGACAAGACGCTGGCGGCCGGCGGCTCCATGCACGAGGGGCGCTGGTCGCTGCAACTGGGCCTGCGCGGCATCCCCGCCGCGGCCGAAGAGATGGACGCGGTGCGCGACTGCGCGCTGGCCGAGTTGACCGGCGCGCGCCTTCACCTGGCGCACGTCTCCACGCGCGGCGCGCTTGAAGCCGTGCGCAGGGCTAAGGACGCGGGGCTCAATGTGACGTGCGAAGTCGCGCCGCACCACTGGGCTCTGACGGACGAGGCCGTCGAAGGCTACGACACCAACACGAAGATGAACCCGCCGCTCCGCAGCCGCGCCCACGTCGAAGCGATTCTCGAAGGCTTGCGCGACGGCACGATTGACGCCATCGCGACGGACCACGCGCCGCACCACGCGGACGAGAAGGCGCTCGAATACGACCACGCGCCGTTCGGCATCACCGGCCTGGAAACGGGCGTCGGCCTCGCGCTCGACCGCCTCGTCCACGAAGGCACCATCAGCCTGGAACGGCTCGTAGAACTCTGCTCGGTCAACCCCGCGCGCATCTTCAACCTGACGGGCTGCGGGACGCTCAGGAAACAGGCGCGCGGCGACGTGACGATTCTGGACCCCGACCTGACCTGGACGTTTGACGCCTCGCGCTCGAAATCCAAGAGCCGCAACACGCCCTTCGACGGCCAGACGCTTCGCGGCGCGGCCGTCGCCACCATCGTCGCCGGCCGCGTCCTCTACCGCCACCCCGAATACGACCGCCTGACGGCCGAGAAACAGAAAGAGTCGGCCCTGAAGTGACTTCAGGAAAGGCCGACTCCTTCTGATAAGCTCCGCGCTCTCTGTGTCGTTGAAGATCAGAACACGAGCGTCTGGATAGAGTGTGCCGGGCTTTTGACCTGCGCGGCCGCGCCGTCCAGCCAAAGGTAGTAGGGAACTTCCTTATCGCTCCTGTTCATCACCACTACAGATACTTTCCCGTCAGCGTTGACGAAGGCGGCGGAAAGCAGTTGGCTCCTGCTGGGCGAACTGGCGATTCGCTTCGCGCCGGGGCGGACGAACTTCGAGAAGTGCCCGATGTAGTAATAGGAGTTCGTGTAAATCAACTGGCCCGTCTTCGTGTCCGCGTGGACGGGGGCGAAGCAGAAGTTCTTGACGTGGTTCGGCCCGCCCGTCTCGTCCAGCAGGATGTTCCAATCCGTCCAGCCGACGGTCCCGCTGTTGAAGTCGTTAATCATCGAGCGCCCGTACTGCTCGCCCAACTTCCAGTCGTTAAGCCTTTCTGCCTTGAAGGAATCGTTGCAGCCTTCCGTGAAGATCAGGTGCTTGTCCGGGAAAGTCTCGTTCACGAGCTTGACGTTGTCGAACATGGGCTCGCCGCCGCTCCACGGCTCGTACCAGTGGAAGCCTATGCCCCAGACGTACCGCGCGGCCTTCGGGTCCGCGAGGATGGTCTTGGCCCTCTGGTAGACGAGGTCGCGGTTGTGGTCCCAGGCGATGATCTTCTTAGCGCCCAGCCCCTCCCGCCGCATCGTCGGCCCCAGATAGTTTTTTAGAAAGTCACGCTCCTCCTCGGCCGTGTAAATACAAGACTCCCACGTCTGCGTCGCCATCGGCTCGTTCTGAATCGAGATGCCCCAGACGGGGATGCCTTCGCCCTCGTACGCCTTGATGAACTTCGTGTAGTAGTTGGCCCAGGGTTGATAAAACTCCGGCTTGAGTTTCCCCCCGCGCAGCATGTTGTTGGTGTCCTTCATGAACGCGGGCGGGCTCCAGGGGCTGGCGAAAAGGGTGAGTCTGCCGCCGGCCGCTGCCTGCGACTGTTTGATGAAGGGAATCCGGTACTGCTTGTCGTGGTTGACGCTGAAGGAGCGCAACTCCTTGTCGCCCTCGTCAACATAGGTGTAGCTGCCGCTTGAGAAATCGCAACTGTGTATGTTGGTTCTGGCGAGCGTGTAGCCTATGCCGTCGGAGGCGCTAAAATAGGCTTTTAAGAACTCCTCTTGTTTGGCTTTCGGCAGTTTCGCGAACGTCTCGGCCGAGGAGTCCGTGAGCGCGCCGCCGATGCCCAGAATCGTCTGAAACTTCTTGGCCGGGTCGACGAAGACGCAGACCTGAGTCTCAAGGGGCTGGCCCATCTGTTTGAACGTCAGCGTGTCGGTCGCGGAAAGGCGGAAATCGGTTTTGTCCGCGGTCGTGTAGACCTTCACCTCTTTCCCCTCGACCGAAAGCGGCCCGGCGGTTTCAGAGGGTTGAGGACTACCCGCCCCCAACGAAAGCTGACTCTTTGCCAGCACTAATGCCGAAGACGCGGCAGCCAGGAAGTTACGGCGATCAATTTTCATAACGCGTGACTTTATCACACATTACGTCCGTATTTGACCGTAAAAGAGCGCAAAAACAGGGCGCAGCGGTCACAAAATGAGTGTTGGCTACCAAAAGTTTATTCGAACATCCCGAAACACTCTTCAGACAATAAAAAACCTTTCAAGAACAGAGAAGAACCCGGCATCGGCACCGCGAAACTCTATTAAATCGTCGTCACACCTGACTAATTCAGCGGGAAACATCACTGATTCGGCGTGAAAGATAGCTGATACGGCGTGAGAGACGGCTAATTCAGCACGCAACTTTACTTATTCAGCGCGAAAGATGACAAATACACCGTGAAAGATAACAAATACAGCGTGAAACTTTACTTGTTCAGAGCGATACCTCACTGATTCAAAGCGATACCTCACTGATTCAGCGTCACAGACGACTGGTTCCGCGTGAGAGACGACCACATCAGCCTGAAATTTCTCAAAATCAATGGGATTAGCTTTGCGAGGGCGAGAGTGTCTCTTGAAACAGCGTGTGACGCACAATGCTGCGGCGAAATCCTCAATGAGCCGCACAACACTGCGCCGAAATGGCTTTGCCCGCCGAAATACAAAGAGAGACCCGCTGCGCTCTCCCCTTCGCAACGGGTCTCTCTTTGACGGTCGCTCGCTTACGTAGTGACAGGGGCGACCGGTTCTCTTAGATTTTTTGTTGGGAGCCTGCCCGCGCTCTCCCCTTCACAGGCAGGCTCCCTCCGCACCGACAACCCGCTTGAGTTGCCGATACCTTCAGAGGCTATCGGACGTTTGCCGCCGGGAGCGCCACGCTCTGATTCAGAATGACGCCGAACTCCGTGCCCGATTTCACCTCAGCTTCCTGTTCCCGCTCGTAGACCCTCGCGCCCGTGCCGAGTCCGCCGCCGAGGATCGCTCCGATGGCCGCGCCCTTGCCGCCCCCCGCAATCGCGCCGATGATCGCGCCAGTCGTCGCGCCGCCGCCGATGAAGACGGCGTCGCGCTTGCGGTTGCCTTTGCCCCTGACTGTGCCTTCGTTGTCGGCGTTCACGTCGTCGGCCTGAAGGCTCGTCAGCGAGCCGTTAATCGAGCGGGCCACGCCGTTGGGCAGTTCCACCTGGTAGAAGCCGACGGAGATGTTGCCCGGCGTGCGCCGCCCGGCCTTCCTCACCGAAGTCACGCGCCCCCAGACCCTGCTGCCCACGGGGATCACTTCGACGCCGCCCGCCGCGTAGACAGGCTCGGTCACGTTCGTCGAGAACCTGTCGCCGACGCGCGCGTTGCCGGAATTGAGCGATTCATTCATGCGGACGCGGATGACCGAGTTGGCCGCGACCGTCAGATAGGTCGGCTGCGTCTTGACCTGGCGCGTGTACTTGCCGAGTCGAACGTTGCGGCGGGTTCTGCGCCGCTGTGCGGAGGCCGGGATGACGCTCGCGGCCACCAGGGCAATCAGGATAAAAAATCCGAAGGCGCGACGCGCCGTGCTGCGATTAACTTGAGCCATGATTTCAACTCCTCCGAGTCTAAGCTCGCCGGCTTTATTGCCCCTTGCCCTACACAGAGCAGCCTGGCGAGGCGTTGATACCTTGAGCAATGAGCGTGCCACTTCGGCAGCGCGCGGGGGCGAGGGGCTAAAACGAGGTATTGTCCAAAATATGGGCGAGAACCGTGCGCGGAATTTAGTCTGAGCGCGCGCCCCTTGTAAACCATGTGCGCGAGCGTGTCCCCTTTGCACGATATGGGGTGACTTCACCGGACAAGGAAAAGCGAGAGAGAAACACGACTCGTGTCTCGTCTCTCGCTCCACTCGAAAGAATTTGTTGATGCCGAGGGCGGGACTCGAACCCGCACGCCCTTACGGACAACGGATTTTCTTACCACTACGGCTTTCGCCGCCTGTAAAATCAACAGTTCGTGGTCTGGACTATACCTTCGCCTTTTATTACGCTTTGGGCGCAACAGTCAGGCGGGAGCCGTCTAGTCTCTACACTTTTTTGGAGGCTGTATGAGGCTGCGCAAATATACTGAACATCAGTTAGCCGAAGCTGTCAAGAATTCCACTTCGCTCGCACAAACGTTAAGTAAATTGGGCGTCGCCCCATACGGTGGGAATTACGTTGTCCTGAAGAAAGCCATCAGGCATTTCAGCTTGGACACTTCCCACTTCACCGGACAAATTTGGAATAAAGGCAAAACAATCGGGCCGAGACAGCCTTTGGAACAGTATCTAGTAACCGACTTGAAATACAGTCCTACAAGTTAAAGAGAAGACTCGTGTCGGGAGGACTCTTAATTGAAATGTGCTCTAGCTGTCAGAACACGGAATGGCTTGGTCAGCCTATTCCGCTCGAATTAGATCACATCAACGGAAATCACTCCGACAATCGGCTTTCTAACCTACGGCTACTGTGCCCCAATTGTCATGCTTTAACCCCAACTTATCGCGGCAGAAATATTTCCTCCAAACTTAGCTCGGTGTTGCCAGGTTAAAGGTTTCACCGAATTTGACTCCATTCACACCGGAGATTTCGCTCTGGGTGCTCAAAGAACATAAGTCCGTAGCGTCTGCCATTCCGCCACCCCGGCACCGGGGCGCAAATGTAACACGCCGAGCGGCCGCTTTCCAACTTCTTCACAGTCCGCCCCGCGCGATGTTAGAATGCCGGCGAACCGAAACCTCGACGGATTTTACTTATCGAGCGGGACTCTATGACTGAAGAGCAAGAAGTTTTCCTCAAGCACATACAGAAGGCGGGCCTGAAGCGCACGGCGCAGCGCGACCTGATCCTGGAGATTTTTCTGCGCACGGAGAAGCACCTGTCGAGCGAAGACCTCTACAGGCTCGTCCAGCAGGAAGACGCGAGCATCGGCCAGACCACCGTTTACCGCACGCTCAAGCTCCTGACCGAAGCCGGGCTCGCGCGCGAGGTCCGCTTCGGCGACGGCCGCGCGCACTACGAGCACAACTACAAGCACCAGCACCACGACCACATGATCTGCATGGAGTGCGGCGAGATCATAGAGTTCTACTCGGCCGAGTTGGAAGCCATACAGGACGCGATGGCCGCCAAGCACCGCTTCGAGATCAAGCAGCACCTCCTGCGCATCCTGGGCATCTGCGCCAACTGCCGCCGCGAAGCCCGCGACCGTAAAAAGCAGGAAGCGCCCGACCAACCCCAGGCACGCGTCGCGACAGTCGCGGAGTGAGATAAAAGGCATCGGTAACAGGCGCAAGGAAGACGAAAGGCAAGCTCTTCGTCTTCCTTGCGCCTTTTACCTTTTTACTTTTGTCTTCACATTGTGTAATTTCCTTTTTGTCTTCCCCGAAACGAATTGCCGACGCCGCCTCGGTCCGACGCGAGGCGGCCGTGAGACTTTGAAATGAGTGTAGAGATCAAGTTCGAGCCGGACGGGCTGAGCGGCCTGGTCGCCGAGGGCACGTACCTCTGGGACGCGGCGAAACGGCTGGGCGTCTCGCTGCCCGCCGAGTGCAAGGGGCGCGGCGAGTGTGACACCTGCGCCGTCAGCGTGGAGCAGGGCATGGACCTTCTTTCGTCTCTGACGGACGCGGAGCGCGAGCACCTGAGCCCCGAGCGCCTGGCGGCCGGGGAGCGACTGGCCTGTCAGACGAAGGCCGAGCGGGGCGGGGAACTCGTCCTGCGAATTGTGCCAGCCACCGAGCGCGAGGTCACGTCCGACGAGGTGGTGAAAGACATGCGCAAGGAGTTTCAGAACCTGCCCCTCGGGCGCAAGATCAGTACGCTCGTCGAGTTCGAGGCGACGACGATGTTCCAGACGCTCAACGCCATCATCGAAGTCCCGTTCTTCCTCGGCGGGAAGGTGATGGACCTGATGGCCTGGCGCGGCCGTACGCTCAACGAGCGCGACCGCGCCGCACGACGCCCCGCGGAACACACGCGGCAGCCTGAGGACGGCGGCAATCCCGCGGTGGAAGCGCCGGAAGCGCCGGAAACGACCGCCGAGTGAATCCACGGCAGACGCGCCAACTCAGCCGATGAAGAAATGGCCCGATAACAGAAGCAGCGCGGCCGGCGCGAAGGGCGCGGCCCTGACGCTTCTTCTCCTGACGCTCCCGCTCCTCTTCACAGCCTGCACGGGCGGCGGCCCGCAGCCGAACGCGCCGACGCCTACGACGCCGACCGCCTCGCCCGCTCGCCCGCCCGCCGCCGCCGGCTTAAAGATTGACGGCGACCGCGCCTTCGAGCACGTACGCAAGCAGGTCGAGTTCGGCCCGCGCCCGGCCGGCTCGTCCGAGCTGGCCCGGACGCGCGAGTACATCGTCTCGGAACTGAGGTCTTACGGCCTGGAGGCGACGGTTGACGAGTGGCAGGCGGCGACGCCGATTGGCCCAAGAAAGATGGCGAACGTCGTGGCCGAGCTGCCGGGCGAGTCAACCGACGTGATCATCCTGTCGAGCCACTACGACACGAAGCTCATCAAGGAGTTCCGCTTCGTCGGCGCGAACGACGGCGGCTCCTCGACGGGCGCTCTGCTGGAGATGGCGCGCGTGATGAAGGCCGCCCCGCAGAAGCCGCGCCTCACTTATCGCTTCGTCTTCTTCGACGGCGAGGAGGCTTTCTGCCAGGAGTGGAGCGAGTGCACGACGCCTGAAGGGCCGGATAACACCTACGGCAGCCGCCACTACGTCAAGCAGCTCAAGGCCAGCGGGGAGTTGAAGCGCGTGCGCGCGATGATTCTGCTGGACATGATCGGCTACAAAGAGCTCGAACTCGGGCGCAACGACATGCTGAGCACGCGCTGGCTGATTGACGCCGTCTGGGACACGGCGCGCGAGCTGGGTTACGACAAATACTTCGTGGACGCCCACGAGGGTTGCGACGGCGACGACCACGTGCCTTTCTTGCAGGAGGGCGTACAGGCGCTCGACATCATACAGCTCGAAACCTACATACACTGGCACACGGCCGAAGACACGCTCGACAAAATCTCGCCGCAGAGCCTGAAGATCGTCGCCGACACCGTGCTCGCGAGCCTCCCGCGCATAGAGGAGCGCGTGCTCAGGCAGCAGCCCGCGCCGTAAGAATGCCGGGAGTTTTTTGAGGGAAAGGAGGTAGTGCCAATGCTCCAAGCGCCGGACATGCTCGTCCCCGTAGACTTCTCCGAGTGCTCGGTCAACGCCGTGCGCGTCGCGCTCGGCATCGCCTCGCCAGACGGCGACCTGACGCTGCTCCACGTGATAGACGAAAACTTCATCAACGACGCCGTGGCCGCCGGCATGGGCACCTCCGACGAAATCACCGCGCGCCTGCGCGAGCGCGCCGACGCGGACTTCACCGGCCTGCTCGAAGGCATAGAGACGGGCGAGGTGAGCGTCGAACGCATGGTCGTCATCGGCATCCCCTTCGTGGAGATTTTGAAGATCGCGCGCGACCTGGACTTGCCCATGATCGTGATGGGGACGCGCGGCCGCTCCGTCCCGCCCGAAGAAGTCCTCTTCGGCTCGACCGCCGAGAAAGTCCTGCGCGGCTCGCGCGTCCCAGTTCTCTGTGTGCCCCTGTAATGACTCAACCTAAGAAGAGAATCGCCGTCGTCGCGGGCGACGGAATCGGGCCGGAGGTGATACGCGAGGCCGTGCGCGTGCTTGAGCGCGTGGGCGAGACGCACGGCGTCGGGCTCGAACTGCGCGAGTTCGATTGGGGCGCGGAGAAGTTTTTGAGCGAGGGCGTGAGCCTGCCGGAGGGCGCGCTCGACATGCTCTCGCGCGAGTTCGACGCCATCCTGGCCGGGGCGTTCGGCGACCCGCGCGTGCCGTCGAACAAGCACGCCGAGGACATCCTCCTGGGGATGCGGCGCGGCCTGGACCTCTACATCAACCAGCGCCCCGTGCGCCTGCTCGACGCGCGCCTGACGCCTTTGGTCAAACGCGAGCCCGCGGACGTTGATTTCGTCGTCTTCCGCGAAAACACGGAAGGCGCTTACTGCGGCGCGGGCGGCTTTCTCAAGAAGGGGACCGCGGACGAGATCGCCACGCAGGAGGAGCTGAACACGCGGCGCGGCGTCGAAAGAATCATCCGCGCGGCCTTCGACTACGCGCGCGCGCACGGCCGGCGGCGCGTGACGATGGCCGACAAGTCGAACGTCCAGCGCTTCGGCGGCGACCTCTGGCAGCGCGCCTTCAGGGAGGTGGCCGAAGAGTACGAGGGCATCGAGGCGAATCACCAGTACGTCGACGCGATGGCGATGTTCATGGTCCTGGACCCCGCGCAGTACGAGGTGATCGTGACGAACAATCTGTTCGGCGACATCCTGACGGACTTAGGCGCGGCGCTTCAGGGCGGCCTCGGGGTCGCGGCCTCCGGCAACATACACCCCGGACGCGTCTCGCTGTTTGAGCCCGTGCACGGCAGCGCGCCGCCGCTCGCCGGAAAAAACGTGGCGAATCCGGTCGGCTCTATTCTCACCGCCGCGATGATGCTAGAATACCTCGGATTCGAGGAAGCGAGCGGCGCGGTGGAAAAGGCCGTCGCCGAGGCGGTCACCGACAGGGAGACGACGCGCGACCTCGGCGGCACGCTCTCGACCGAAGAGGCGGGCACGGCGATCCGGCGGAGAATTTGAAAAGCGGAATATAGAAGTCACAAGTCAGGAGTCAGGAGAGATAAGGCGCGGGGCAGCTTTCACAGATTTTCTTTCCTTCTGACTCCTGACTTCTGTATTCTGACTCCTGCTTTATGAACAACAAGGGTAAAGAAGCGGCGCAACGGCTCCTCGCCATCATCGTCATCATGGCGATGCTCGGGGTTATGGGAATTCCTTTCTCGGTCATCATCTTTTTCGCCACCGTGACCTTCTTCATCTGGCGCGCGGTGCAGCACACCGAGCACCAGGAGACGGGCCGCATCTTCGAGTTCTACATCGCCGCCAACGACGTGCTGCGCGACGAGGAGCGCCACTGGTTCGGCTTCGAGATTGCCGAAGTCATCGAGCGCGGCGAGTACATCCTGCGCTCGATGTCCGACCCGCCACCGCTCGTCTACTTCTCGCTCGGCGCGCTCTACCACAAGGCCGGCGACCACGAGGCCGCGGCCGAACACCTCTCGTACATCGTCGAGAACGACTTGTCGGACGAGCGCCACCGGCTCGCGCCCTCGGCCGAGTTGCGCCGCTACGTCCACATCCTGAGAAAGCTTGAGCGCGAGCCGGCCGTCGCGCCGCAGACGATGGCGGCCATCCGCAGCCTCGACCGCGCGCGCCACAACCGCGCCGCCTACATGCTGGCCGAGAGCCGCGAGCGGCTGAACCTCGTCACCTCGCTCAACCCGGCGGCCGACGCCTCCTCCAACGCGTCCCGCCAGTCGCCGGCCGGCGGCGCGACCGCCACGGAAACCACACGCCGCCAGAGCACGCTGGCCCCGCCGCCGCCCATCGCGGAGGTCCTGCGCGACCTCTACGAAGAAGAGAAGAAAACAGCGTAAGGACGGTAAGTAGTAAATGGTGAATGGTGAATAGAAGAGCCGGGCGTCTATTCACCATTCACCATTTACTACTTACCCGTTAAGTTTGTGGCGACTGACACGATCATCGGGAATTACCGGATTGAGGAACGCATCGGGCGCGGCGGGATGGGCGTCGTCTACAGGGGCCGCCACCTGAAGCTGCCGCGCGAGGTCGCCATCAAGTCCATCAGCGCCACCGGCCAGCGCGACCTGCGCCGCCTCCGCTCCCGCTTCGAGAAGGAAGCCTTCATCCAGTCGCAGCTAGACCACCCCGGCATCGTCAAAATCTACGACTACATCGTCTCAGCCGACACCTATTACATCGTCATGGAGTTCGTCGAGGGGCGCAGCCTGGCACAACTCCTGGAGCGCGAGGTCTGCCCGCTCCCGGTCGAGCGGGCGCTAGACCTCTTCGAGCAGGTGCTCGAAGCCGTCGCCTACGCGCAGGAGTTCGTCTACCAGGACCAGGACGGGTCGTCGCACCGTGGGTTGATTCATCGCGACTTGAAGCCCGCCAACATGCTCATCACGCCGGACGACCGCGTCAAGATTACTGACTTCGGCATCGTCAAGCTCGCGGGCACGGAGAAGACGAACACGGGCGCGAACTACGGCTCGCCCGAGTACGTCTCGCCGGAGCAGGCCGAGGGCGCGCACGTCGACCTGCGCTCGGACATCTACGGCCTCGGCGTCATCCTCTACGAGATGCTGACGGGCGCGCCGCCCTTCCACGACCAGGGCAGCCGCCTCTCGCAACTTGACATCGTCCGCGCCCACATACACCGTCCGCCGCAGCCGCCGTCCCAACTTAACCAACAGGTCGCGCCGGAACTCGAAGCAGTCGTCCTGCGGGCCTTGGAGAAAAGGCGCGAGGATCGTTTCGCGTCGGCGGAGGAGTTTCTGCGCGCCGTGCGGCGCGCGCGCGGGCGCGAGGCGGGTGAGCAGGTCGAGACGGGCGACGCGGCGCGGCCCGCAGCGGTGGGGGCGGGCGCGCAAGAGGTCGTCGCGCCGGCTGTGCCGGAAGTCGAGCGCGAAATTTATTCGACGCAGCCCGTCAAGGTTTCCGTCTGCCCCGCGTGCGGCCTCGCGGCGGGCGCGGCCGACGCGCGCTGCCGGCGCTGCGGGCAGGCGCTGGGCGGCGCTTCCGCTACCGTCAAGCTCACGCGCGCCGAAGCGCGAGAGTGGCGCAGGCAGCGTTCCTTCGGCGCGATCCTGGGAGCCTCGGCCGCTCTGGTCGCGCTCGTCGGGATACTCATTTATTTGGCGAGCCGCGGCGCAGACGCGCCTGTCGAAAAGCCTGCGCCCCAACCTTCTGCGACGCCCGTGCCCGAATCAATGCTCGCCGAGGTGAAAGTGGCACAGGTCGCCGTGGATTCGAGCTACGACGGTTACAACCCCGCGCCGCTGACCGACGGCGAGTCGGACGTGAGGCGCATCGGCGCGATGCGGTACAACGAGGGCAACTGGGCGTCGGGGGAGACGCCCGAGCCGCACTGGGTCGAGTTGACGTTCGAGCGCCCGGTCGAGCTGGCCGCGGTCTACGTCTACTGGGGCTTCGACCGCGCACGCTTCCTACCCTCGCGCCGCGTGGAGTTGCAGGTGGCGGAAAATGGCGGGTGGCGGACCGTCTCCGTGATGGAGCCCGACAAGGACTACGACCGCACGGCCTTCGACTTCGCGCCGGTCCGCGCGGCGCGCGCGCGCATCTTCCAGCCCGCGCGGCAGGGGCCGCCCAACCGCCCTTTCATCATGTGGCTGCGCGAGGTTAAAGTGTTCGCCGTCGCGGGAGCAAATTCGGAGTGACTTTTCAGACCAACCTATGCTGACTGCTGAAATCATCGCCATCGGCTCGGAACTCCTGACCTCGGAGCGCACGGACACGAACAGCCTCTGGCTGACGGAGAAGCTCAACTCCGTCGGCATAGAGGTCAAGCTCAAGACCATCGTCGGCGACGACGACGCGCGGCTCGAAGAGACGATTCGTGACGCCATGAAGCGCTCGCGCGTCGTCGTCATGACCGGGGGGCTGGGGCCGACCGAGGACGACATCACGCGCAAGATCGCGGCGCGCGCGATGAGCCGCCGCCTGCTCCTGAACGAAAAAGTCCTCGAAGCCATCCGCACCAAGTTCTTCGACATGGGCCGGCAGATGCCCGAGATCAACTCGCGGCAGGCGATGGTCATAGTGGGCGCGGAAGTCCTCGACAACCCGAACGGCACCGCGCCCGGCATGTACATAGAGCACGAGGGCCGGAGCGTCGTCCTGCTGCCTGGGCCGCCGCGCGAGATGCGCCCGATGTTCGCGAACTTCGTGCTGCCGAAGCTCGCGGCGAAGGCCGGGGACGTGCGCGTCGTGCGCCGCGTCCTGCGCGTCGCCGGGATGGGCGAGTCCGCGGTCGACGAAAAGATCGCGCCCGTCTACACGCAGTACAAGAACCCGCAGACGACGATTCTTTTCAACCGCAGCGAGATCGAGATACACCTGACGGCGCAGGCCAAGACCGAGCAGGACGCGGAATTGCTGCTCGACGGGCTGGCCGGCCAGATAGAGGAGCGTCTGGGCCATTCCATCTTCGCCTTCCGCGGCGAGACGATGGAGGAGGTGGTGGGCCTGCGCCTGGCAGTCACGGGATTCACGCTCAGTGTCGCCGAGAGCTGCACGGGCGGCCTCATCAGCCAGCGCCTGACCGAAGTGCCCGGCTCAAGTGTCTACTTCATGGAGGGCGTCGTCACCTACTCGAACGACGCGAAGGTGCGCTCGCTCGGCGTCGACCCCGAGTTGATTCTGAAGCACGGGGCCGTCAGCGCCGAAGTCGCAGAGGCTATGGCCGAGGGCGTGCGCCGCCGCGCCGACACGGACTTCGGCCTCTCCGTCACGGGCATCGCCGGCCCTTCAGGCGGCAGCGAAGACAAACCCGTCGGCCTCGTCTACATCGCGCTCTCGGACGACGCGCACACCGAGCACCGCAAGCTGATGGTCCCCGGCGACCGCCACCTCATCCGCTGGCGCTCCTCGCAGGCAGCCTTAGACCTTCTCAGGCGTAGATTGATTTGAAGCAGGGTGGGTAGGTAGTTTACAGAAAGGGTGGACTACACGGGCTTCGACTCAAGCTTATCCATCCGGTCGTTCAGGCGTCTCTGGTCGCCGCGAAGCTGCATCATGTCGAATGTCAGAACATCGAACTTCCGCTCGATATTACTCATCTTTTCATCCAAACTACCGACCTTCTCTTTAAGCTCATGGACTTCCTCCTTAACCTTAAGGACTTCCTCTTTAACCTCACGAACTTCATCTTTAACCTCCTGAATTTCAGCCAACGCGCGCTCCCAGATAGGTTTCGTATCCATCGCCCTCCGCTCAGACTGTTCCTCCAAAGTCTTTAATCTGGTATCCATGGAATCGAGTCGCGAGTTCATGGAACCGAGTAGGGCTAGGACGCGCTCTTCGAAAGGGCGCGGGTCGGAGATGTTCTGTGTGATTTCTTCACTCATGCCCGTAGATTATGAGACTTAATTCGCACGAGTTCAAGAGCCATCAAGCGAGCGGCCTTTCCTTGTCTCATGCTTCCATTGCTTGCTATAGTCTCGGGTCGCCCTGAAGCCGAGAATTCTCCCATAGGGCGCGGAGTGCTCACGAATGCGACCCGTGCTGGTTCTCATCGCGGCTTATCTGCTCGGTTCGATCCCCTTCGGTTATCTGATCGTGCGCGCCAAGGAGGGCGCGGACGTGCGCGAGTCGGGGTCGGGCGGGACGGGCGCGACGAACGTCTCGCGCAAGGCGGGGAAACTGGCGGGCGTAGTGACGCTCCTGCTCGACGCGCTGAAGGGCGCGGTCGCGGTGCTCGTCGCGCGCTGGCTTTTGACGGACGACTTCGGGGTTAACTGGTGGGTGGCGGCCGCCGCCGTGCTGGCTGTCTTCGGGCACTGCTTCCCCGTGTGGCTCGGGTTTCGCGGGGGCAAGGGGGTGGCGACGGGCGTCGGCGTCTTCCTGAGCCTCTACCCTCTGGCGGTGGCGTGCGCGGCCGTTGTCTTCATACTGGCCTTCGCCCTGACGCGTTACGTCTCGCTCGGCTCGATACTGGGGAGTGCCGCGCTGCCCCTGTTCACCTGGCTGCTGGGCGTCTACGTCTGGCCCGTCCCGCAGCCCGGGCCGGTCGTGACGGCGGCCGTCGCCGCGGGTTCGCTCATCGTCCTGATGCACCACGCCAACATAGGCCGCCTGCTGCGGGGCAAGGAGAGCAAATTTAAGTGACGAATGCGAACGATGAATGAAAAGATTTTGATTCATCGTTCCGCCTTCCGCACTCATCATCTCCGTTATGTCTCTCATCGCGATCATCGGCGCGGGGAGTTGGGGGACGGCGCTCGGGATCGTCGCCGGGCGCGCGGGCCACGGGGTGCGGCTCTGGTCGCGCAACGCGGAAGTGGTCGAAGGCATTAACGAGCGCCGCGTCAACAGTGTTTATCTCGACGCGCAGGAGATACCTGAGGGCGTCTCCGCGACCGTAGACATGGGCGAGGCGCTGGACGGCGCGGAGCTGGTGTTGCTCGCCGCGCCGTCGCACGTGACGCGCGAGTTGCTCGAACGGATGCTCCACGGCCTGCGCCGCGAGATGGTCTTCGTGAGCGCGACGAAGGGGATTGAGATTGAGACGGGCAAGCGCATCTCGGAGGTCGTGCGCGACGTGGTCGGGGAGCAGTTCGAGCCGCGTTTCGTCTGCCTGTCGGGACCGTCGTTCGCGCAGGAAGTCGCCGCGGGCCACCCGACGGCCGTGGTCGCCGCGAGCGCGAACCTCGAAGACGCGCAACTCGTGCAGGAGGCGCTGAGCTTTCAGAATTTGCGCGTCTACACGAACGCGGACGTGGCCGGCACAGAGATAGGCGGCTCCGTCAAGAACGTCATGGCCGTGGCGGCCGGCATGGTCGCGGGCCTCGGGCTGGGGACGAACAGCGTCGCGGCGCTCATCACGCGCGGGCTCGCCGAGATGGCGCGCTTCGCGCTCGCGCAGGGCGCGCGCATGGAGACGATGATGGGGCTCGCCGGGCTAGGTGACTTGGTACTGACCTGCACGGGCGGGCTCTCGCGCAACCGCCGCGTAGGGCAGGAACTGGGCCGCGGCCGCGCCCTACAGGAGATCGTCGGCGAGATGCACGAAGTCGCCGAGGGCTTGAAGACGACGCGCGCCGTCCACCGCCTCGCGGGCAAGCTCGACGTTGAGATGCCCATCACCAGCGAAGTCCACGCCGTCCTCTACGAAGGCAAGAGGGCCGAGGACGCCGCCGGCGAGTTGATGGTCAGACCGCTGCGCGGGGAGACGGATAATTTCTAAGTAATCAGTAATCAGCACCCAGCTTTTTGCTTTTACTGAAAACTGATTACTGACTACTGATTACTTAAAGATTATGGCTGTGGCTAGCGAAGAGAAAGTCCTGGTGACGAACCGCGCGGCGTTCCACGAGTATCACATCTCGGACAAGTACGAGGCGGGGATCGCGCTGACGGGGACGGAAGTGAAGAGCGTGCTCGAAGGGCGCGTCCAGTTGAAGGACTCTTACGTCGCCGTGCGCGACGGCGAGGCGTGGCTCTTCAACGCGCACATCTCGCCCTACTCGCACGGCAACCGCGAGAACCACGACCCGCTGCGCACGCGCAAGCTCCTGCTGCACCGCAAGGAGATTGACCGGCTGGAGCAGTCTTCGACCGTCCAGGGGATGACGCTCGTCGTGACGCGCGTCTACGTCAAGAACGGGCGCGCGAAGTTCGAGGTCGGCGTGGCGCGCGGCAAGAAGTTGTACGACAAGCGCGAGACGGAGATGCGCCGGACGGTCGAGCGCGAGACGCGCGCGCAATTGAAAGAGCGCAACAACCGCCAGTAAGATGTAGATTAAAGCCTGAGAGAGGAAAAATTTTATGGAAGTGCAAACGAGCGCCGGGCGCTACGGGGACGAGGACGTTCAGGCGCTGGCCGTCGCCGTCTTCAAAGGCGAGAAGGCAGACGAGGGCATCCTGAAAGAGCTGGACGAAGCCTCGGGCGGGGTCGTCCGCTCGGTCGTAGAGTCCGAAGAGCTGAAGGGCAAAGAGGGCGAGACGGTCTACGTCCATTTGGCCCAGGGCGGCAAGTTGCGCGCCCGCCGCCTGCTGCTCGTGGGCGTCGGCGAGCGAGGCGATTACAAACACGCGCACGTCTCACAGATGGCCGGCACGGCCGTGCGCTTCCTGCGCGGCAAGAACGTCAAATCGGTCGCGCTCGTCGCGCGCTCAGAGGGCGACGCGGAGGACGCGGCCGCCGCCGCGGCCGAGGGCGCGATCATGGGACTCTTCGAGCCGGACAAGTACCGCACCGTGGACAAGGAAGAGCGGACCATAGATCGGCTCGTCGTCGTCAGCGAGGGCGCGGACGAGGAGGCTCTGAAGCGCGGCGCGGAGCGCGGCCGCGTCGTCGGCGAGTCTGTCAATTTCACGCGCGACATGGCGAACGAGCCGGGCGCGTCGCTGACGCCGACGAAGATGGCCGAGCGCGCGCGGGAAATCGCCGAAGAGTTCGGCCTGAGCGTGGACGTGCTGGACGAGGCGCGCATGGAGCAGGAGGGCATGGGCGCGCTGCTCAGCGTCTCGCGCGGCTCGGAGGAGGAGGCGAAGCTGATCATCCTCAAGTACACGCCGCGCGAAGCGCCAGCCGGGGGCGAGGACGACCTGCTCGCGTTCGTCGGCAAGGGAATCACTTTCGACTCGGGCGGCATCTCGCTCAAGCCGGGCGAGAACATGGAGTTGATGAAGTACGACATGACGGGCGGCGCGACCGTCATCGGCGCGATGCGCGCCATCGCCCAGTTGAAGCCGCCGATCCCCGTGCTCGGCGTCGTGCCCGCCTCGGAGAACCTGCCGTCTGGCAAGGCGACGAAGCCCGGCGACGTGGTCCGCGCCATGTCCGGGAAGACCATCGAGATCATCAACACGGACGCCGAGGGCCGCCTGATTCTTTCGGACGCCATCTGCTACGCCAAAAAGCTCGGCGCGAAGAGAATCCTCGACATGGCTACGCTCACCGGCGCGGTCTCCATCGCGCTCGGCGACGTGAACACGGCCGTCCTCGGGACGGACCAGGAGTTGATCGACGAAGTGATCGCCGCGGGCAGGGAAGTCGGGGAGAAGTTCTGGCAGCTCCCGCTCGACAAGGAGTACACGCGCCAGATCAAGTCCGACATCGCGGACATCAAGAACGTGGGGGGGCGTAAGGCCGGGACGATCACGGCCGCCGCCTTCCTCAAGGAGTTCGCCGACGGCGTCTCCTGGGCGCACCTGGACATAGCCGGAACGGCCTGGGGCGACGAGGCCAAGCCGTACCGCGCCAAGGGGCCGACAGGCATCGCCGTCCGCACGCTCATACAGATGGTCGAGCGCGCCTCGCGCCCCGCCCCGGCCCAGGAGCAGGCGGCCGCCCCGGCCGTCAACCCGAGTTAAATCGGCAGAGGGAGGGGGCGGCGTGTGGCCCGGAAGGCTTCGCCGCCCCCTCATTTTGTGCCAGCCCCCCCTTCAAGCCACGACTTCAAAAAGCCGGGCCCGCGTCCACATCTGAGGACAGAGGTGTCCTCATGTGTAGACACAAATTGGCCCACGAGCCGGCGGAGAATCTAATTTAATTATAATTTCGGACCGTCCGGCGGTGGCACAGTCATTGCAGACCATGTCGCCGAAGCTAGGGTGGGGGATCACCACTTGTAATTGTCCTCGCCCCGCTCGGTTCGCCCCGGGTCGCAAGTATCGCTCCCTTGGCTTTGTTACTTACTGACGGGGCCTCACCCCACCCCGTTGGCCTCATCCTCATCCTCAGGGTCGTTGGCACTATCGAAAAGTTCGATTCGTCTCGCCTGAAGTTTCCCCCCCAACTTCAGGCGAGACGAATTCGCCTGCTCCGTGCTATAGTAGCCGCGTCAAAAGGGCGACCCTCCCGGCCCGACGAATCGAGACAATTGTCGGGCGTCCATCGCCGTTCTTTAGGTGAGTTTTCGGGAAAGCGCGGTGGTAGATTACTACAAAATTTTAGGAGTCGAGCGGGCCGCGAGTGCCGCCGAGATCAAGTCCGCCTACAGGCGTCTGGCGCGCGAGCGCCACCCGGACGTGAACGGCGGTTCCGAGCACGCGGCGCGCAAATTCGCCCTGCTCGCCCTGGCCTACCGCACCTTGAGCGACCCGCAGGAGCGCGCGGCCTACGACGCCAAGTGCGAGAAGGAGCGCGAGCTGCGCAGCAGCGGCTTCGTCATGCACTCGGACAACATACACGCCCGCCGCATGCGCATGGTCACGGCGCAGGCGCGCTGCGACCGCGTGGTGGACATCCTGCTCGAAGCCGACCGCCGGGCCAATTCCGAGCGGGCGCAGGCCGTCTTCACCACCGTCACGCTCTTCTTCTCGACCTTCATCGTCGCCATGCTCAAGCCGAAGTTCTGGCAGATAGGCGTCGTCGGCCGGACGGTCGTGGTCGCGCTCTTCATCGTCGGCCTCTGGCACCTGGCCTCGCGGCTGCGCGAGTATTTCGAGCGGTACACGTACAAACAGCCCAAGCAGATTCACGTCTCGCTGATGAGCGAAGAGGAGAAGCCGGAAAAGCCTTTCACGCGCCACGCGGCCTACGTCTTCCTGGTGGTCGGCTACGTCGTCAGCATCGCCGCGGGCCTCTTCGCCGCGGACCAGCTCCAGTACGTGATGAACGACTTGACCTTCATCTTCGACCAGCGCGTGCGCCCGGACCTCATCTTCTACCCGCCCATCGCCGTCCTCCTGGTGGACACGATGCACACGTTCGCCTCCAAAATCGACTCGTGATGGGTGCAGCCTCCCCCGCGCTCGTCGGCGTCATCTCGGATACGCACGGCAGACTGGACGAAAGGGTCTTCGACCTTTTCGCCGGGGTGAGCCACATCATCCACGCCGGCGACATAGGCGACGAGGAGTTGATCTGGCGGTTGGAGAAGGTCGCGCCCGTCATCGCCGTGCGCGGCAACAACGACTCGGCCAGCATGTGCTTCCCCGCGGAGCGGCGGGCCGTCATCAAGGGGCGGACCTTTTACGTGCGCCACCAGTTCGCGACCGTGGAGAAGCTGAGCGCGGCCCAGCAGCGGCTCATCGAACAGCGCATGCCCGACGTGGTCGTCTTCGGCCACAGCCACCAGGCATACTCAGGCCAGTGGCGCGGCACGCTCCTCTTCAACCCAGGCAGCGCCGGCCCCAAGCGCTTCAGCCTCCCGCGCTCGGTCGGCCTCCTCGAACTGCACGAAGACGCGGTCGCCTCCCGCATCATCACACTGGAAGAGCAGTAGGCAGTGGGCAGTCGGCAGTCGTCGAGCATTAGTAATCTTGAAGCCTGAAGTTTAAGAGTCAACATTCCGCAAAGGGTTCTTAACTGCCCGCTGCCCGCTGCCTGCTGCCCACTGCTCTTCGCCAACTTTTCCTTGCCCGTCTCCGGCGTCTCGTGTATATTGCGGGCGAATCCCCTTGCAGCCGAAAAGCTTTGGAGCGTTATGCTCGGAGGCCGGCCGCTGCGAACAGTACAGAGACAAAACGGAGAATCACCCTACGCTAGTGACGAATGAAATGAGGCGTCCCTCGCGCCCGTACGTAATCCGCCGACGGCCTTCCGAACGTCGCCGCCCGAGTTCCATGCGGAACTGAACGCGCCCGGCCGTCGCCTTTGCCGAAGTAAGGAGCAAAGAGATGGCTAAGCGATTGACCGAACGCCAGCGTCTCGCCCTCAAACTCGACTCTTTGAATGACTCCGAAGTCGTCGAGGTCCTGGACTACATCTCGATCATGGAATCCATGCGGCGCGCGAGTGTGCTGCCGGGTGTTTGGGACGACGAGCTGGTCACAGTCCTGGCCGACGCGCAGGAGAACAAGCGCGCGCGCCAGGCTTTCGAATGGGAAGCCGTGCGCCGGCGCGCTGAGCGCCGCGCGGCCGCGCTCCACGCCCGCGCTTGACCTCGATGCGAGCATTTAAATTTTGGCCCACGGCCGCCGCCTCCGGGCGGGCGGGCGTCCCTTTCCTTTGCGCGCTCTCGGCCGTCTTCCTCTTCGCCTGCGCGCCCCCGATAATTTTGGCACAGGAAGGCGGGCCCGATCCTTCCCGCCTGACTCCGCTCCAGCTCGAAATCCAGAAACAGCGCCGCCGCCTCAACTCGTCGGAGACGGAGGAGCGGCGCGACGCCGTCATGCGCCTGGGCTGGCTGAAGCGCCCGGAAGGCTCGCGCGCCGCGGCCGCCGCGCTCGACGACGCGGACGCCATCGTGCGCGCGACCGCGGCGCGGAGCGTCCTCGCGCTTCCCGGCGACGAGGCCGCCTCGCTTCTCATCCCGCGGCTCCAGGACCGCGACGCGTTCGTGCGCCAGGAGACGGCCTACGCCCTCGGCGAGACGCGCAGCCGGCAGGCCGTGCCGGGGCTCGTCGCGCTCTTGCAGTCGAAGGAGAAGGAAGACGGCGTGCGCGGGGCGGTGGCGGTCGCGCTCGGGCAAATCGGCGACGAGGCGGCGGTGATTCCATTGGCCGAGCTGCTCGGCCGGCGCGTCCCGGCCAAGGGCATCATCAACCGCGTCAGAAGGAGCAAAAAGGACGAGAACGAATTCGTGCGGCGCGCCGCGGCCCACTCGCTCGGCCAGATAAGAAGCCGCGCCGCCGTGCCGGCGCTCGTCGCCGTCTTGGGGGACGAGCGAGCGCCCGACGACGTTCGGCGCGAGGCCGCCATCTCACTCGGCCTCATCGGCGACGCCTCGGCCGCGGCGGCCCTGCGCGCCGTTTCGGACGCGCGCGACCCGTACCTTTCGCGCGCGGCCTACGAAGCCCTGAACAAACTTTCCCCGAACTCTACCCCTCATTAGTCCCGAAGCGTTCAAGCGAAAAGCGCCGGACTCGTTCGGAGTCCGGCGCTTTTCATGAGCGAGAGTTTTCGGCGAAGCGGCGTCAGTTCTCGGTCTTCTCGCCGCGCCCCTGGCCCTTGCGTGCGGCCTTGGTCTGCGGGATAGGCATGCCTACACCGCCGGACTTCGTGGCAACGTCTTCCTCTTCGTCCATCGCCTCGGGCATGTCGTGTATGAGCGCGCCGCCCGAGCGCTTCGAGAAGACGAGCTTCGTGCCCGCGTCGTTCAAGTCCACGTTGACCAGGTCGCCGAGGCCCACCTGATCCGTCGCGACCAGATTCGAGAGCGGGTAGACCAGGAACCGCTCGATGGCCCGCTTCAAATGGCGCGCGCCGTACTTGTAATCAATGCCCTCCTTCAAGAGCATGTCCTTGGCCGCGTCCGAGCACTGGAAGACGAACTTCGTGCCCGCGCCGAGCATGATGCGGTCCTGCACGGCCTGCAACTCCAGGTCTAGAATCTGCCGCAGGTGGTGCTCCTTCAAGCTACGGAAGACGACGACCTTGTCGATGCGGTTCATGAACTCGGGCGAAAACTTGCGCCGCGCGGCCTCGACCGCCGTCCGGTAAATCTTCTGGTCGACTTCCGTGTCCGAGGGGTCCTTCGTGCCCTTGCCGGGCGCGAAGCCTATGCCGCCGGAAATCAGCTCACTCATCTCGCGCGCGCCCAGGTTCGAGGTCATAATAACCATCGTCTTGGAGAAGTCCACGCGCCGGTTGTCGCCGAGCGTCAAAGTAGCCTTGTCCAGGATGCCGAGCAGGAGCTGCCACAGAGAGTCGGAAGCCTTCTCGATCTCGTCGAAGAGGACGAGCGAGAGCTTGGTCTCTTCCGTGTGCATGCGGTCCAAGTTTTCCTGCGTCAGCATCGGGCTTGTCTCGCGGTGGCCGAGGTAGCCCGGGGGGCTGCCGATGAGCTTCGCGATCTCGTGCGAGTGCTGGAACTCCGCGCAGTCAATCTTGACGACCGCGTTCTGGTCGCCGAAGAGGACTTCGGCCGCGGCCTCGATGACGCGGGTCTTGCCCGAGCCCGTGGGGCCGAGGAAGAGCATCGTGCCGACGGGGCGGTTGGGCGGGTTCATCCCCGCCAGAAAAATCTGGTAGAGGCCGCTCATGCGGCGCACGGCGCGCTCCTGGCCGACGATGCGGGCCGACAACTTCTCTTCAAATTCCTGCGCGCGCGGACTTTTTTGATCCGGGTCGAGGAAGACCGTTTCCATTATTTGATTCCCTTTTTCCATTTCCATTGTAGCTAACATGGTCGTCCTCCGCTGTATGAGCGAGCACTGCCGAAGCGCCTGCCTCTCTGAGAAGGTCTTGGGGAAGCCGACCGCGAGTGGTTCGGCCCCGGCCCCTCACGGCCGCGCCAGTACTGACTCATGCAAAGAACGAACCGCTGTCGTCTTGGATGCTCCCCCGCGGGCCGTTGTTTGCTCTTGGGCCACGCCGGGAGCAGTGGACTAATTTATTCCAGACGCTATATATACGACTCCGCCCTGATTGTCACCACAAAATATTCTAAGAAATAAAGAGATAAGGTCCAAGCCGGGCTCGGACGAGGGCCGCGCGCGCTGACAAATCGCGGCAGGGCGCGGATGGCAATATCTGTCCGCCTACAAGTTTTGTCACCCGCGGCCGCGGAAAATTCTGCACCTTATCGTCACGAACTTTGACCAAATCGTCTTAGCGGCGCGGCCGAAAAGGGGCGAAAAATAGGGAAGGCGCGTGACCATTCACGCGCCTTCCCGATACCAACTTTTCCGATTTCTCAGTCGTAATACTCAAGCCCGAGGTGCGTAATCAGGTCCTCGCCGCGCAGGTGGCGGAGCGTGTTCTTGAGCTTCATCAGTTGGATGAAGATGTCGTGCTCGGGGTAGAGGCCGGGCGCGGTCTGCGGCGACTTGAAGTAGAAGGAGAGCCACTCCTGGACGCCCTTCATCTCGGCGCGCTGTGCCAAATCCAGGAAGAGCGCGAGGTCCAGGACAATCGGCGCGGCCAGGATGGAGTCGCGGCAGAGGAAGTCAATCTTGATCTGCATCGGGTAGCCGAGCCAGCCGAATATGTCTATGTTGTCCCAGCCCTCCTTGTTGTCGCCCCGCGGCGGGTAGTAGTTGATGCGCACCACGTGCGAGAAATCCTTGTAGAGCTGCGGGTAGACTTCCGGCTGTAGGATGTACTCAAGGACCGAGAGCTTCGACTCCTCTTTAGTCTTGAAGGATTCGGGGTCGTCCAGGACTTCGCCGTCGCGGTTGCCGAGGATGTTGGTCGAGTACCAGCCGTGAAGGCCGAGCATGCGCGACTTGAGGCCGGGCGCGATGATGGTCTTCATCAAGGTCTGCCCGGTCTTGAAATCCTTGCCGCAGACCGGCACGCGCATCTCGTCGGCGAGTTGCATGAGCGCCGGGAGGTCAACCGTCAAATTAGGTGCGCCGTTGGCGAAGGGGACGCCGGATTTCAGCGCCGCGTAGGCGTAAATCATGGAGGGCGCGATGGCCTTGTGGTTGTCGCGCATCGCCTGCTCGAAAGACTTAATCGTCTTGTGGACGGCGTGCTGCTTGAGGAAGATTTCGGTCGAGGCGGCCCAGACCATCACCAGGCGCGAGCACTTGTTCTTGCGCTTGAACTCCGCGATCTCTTCGATGAGCTGCTCGGCCATCTCCATCTTGTTCGCGCCCTCTTTGACGTTCGTCCCCGACAGGCGCTTGACGTAATTCTGGTCGAAGACGGCGCGCATCGGCTTGATCTTCTGCAAGGGAGCTTTGATTTGCGTGAGCAGCTCTTTTTCGAGCACTCCGGCGTGCAGAGCGGCCTCGTAAGCCGAGTCGTGGAAGATGTCCCACGCGCCGAAGACTAAGTCTTCGAGGCCCGCGAGCGGGACGAAATCTTTAACCAGCGGGACGCGGTTTTCCGTGCGCTTGCCGAGGCGGATCGTGCCCATCTGCGTCAGGCTGCCGACGGGCTCGGCGATGCCTTTCTTGATGGCTTCGACGCCCGCGATGAATGTCGTGCTGACCGCGCCGAGGCCGACGAGCAGCACGCCCAGTTTCCCTTTAGCCGGGGCGATCTCCGCGCCCTTTTCAATTCCCATGAGTAGACTCCTGCGTTGAATTTTACACAGGGGATGATACAGAAGCGCGCGGCGGGGCGTCTCAGCTTATCTTGCTGAATACTGTCGGCGGCTTGCGCTTTGGGCGCGGGCGGGAAGGGAAGTCGGGTGTTTTCGCCGGGAATCAGTTCCGGGCCAGGGCGGAGCCGGATGTCATGCGCTTGAGCTTGATGTCGAGCGAGCCGAGCTCGTTGTTGATTTTGGCGCGGACGGGGACGTGGCGCGCGTCGGCCGTGAACCAGATGGCGAGCTTGCCTTTACCGCGAAGCAGCCGGCCCTCGCCGAAGACCTCCGGCTCGACTTTCAGGGTCTCGACGTTGCCGAGCACGGTCTTCATCTTCTTCTTCTCGGAGACGACGACGGGGACACTGTAGACGCGCCCCGAATCGCTGACCAGCACCTCGAAGCTCTTGCCGGGTTCGAGCGGCTGTGTGCGCAGGTAGTAGAAGACGGAGGCTATGTCCTGGACGGTGCCGGTCATGTCGGAGGTGACGACGCGCGGCTCGCGGTTGGGGTCGTTCGGGTCGCGCTCCGTCCAGACGACCTTGCCCGCGGTGCGGTCGAAGACGGCCTCGCTCGTGCGCTTGCGCTTGCCCTGCTCGTCGAGCTTCGTGGTTTGCAGGACCGCGAAGGAGTTCGGCTCGACCGTGGACTCTATGTGCTGGCGGAAGTTCAGGCCGAAGAGTTTCCGTAGCAGGCCCTTCGAGAAAGCCTCGATGGTGAAGCGCAGGGGCGCTGTGCCATTTTTCTGCTGAGCCTTAGGGGCTTCGGCGCGGCTCGCCGTGAACCGCAGCTCCGCGATGTTGAGGCCGCGGATCAAAAAGTTGCGCGAGAACTCGCCCTCGTAGACCAACTCCTCGGCCGGCGCGAAGGGCAGCTTGCGCGCCTCGTCCTTTCGCTTGTTGTCGGGGACGACTGATGCGACCGCGGCGAGCGAAACGCAGAGGATGAGGGCCAGGGCCCCGAGGCGTGGGCGACGATCTTTCACCGCGTACTTCATCTAATAAAAAACAGCCTTCAGGGCCAGCAGGCCGAGGGCGACCAGGAGCCCGAGCGCCGCCCTGTATTCGCGATAACGCAAGTATAAACTCGCGTCGAACTTGAGCCCGCGCGTCTTCTCGTCTCTGTAGGGCGAAAGCCTGGGGATAAAGAGCGGAACCGCGCCGGCGTACTTCCTGTAATCCTCGCCGAACAGTCCCGCGAGGTCGGCTGCTTCGACGCGCATGACGGGGAAATAGATGCCCAGAAAGAGCGCCGCAAATGGCAGCGCGAGCCAGGGCTGGCCCGACGCGATGGTGAACCCGACGCCCAAGAGGAAGCTGCCCAGGTAGAGCGGGTTCCGCGTGTAGGCGTAGGGGCCGGAGGTGGCGAGCTGTGCGTTCTTGCGTATGTGCCCGGCGGACCAGGCGCGCAGGGCGAGTCCCGCGAGCGCGACACCGCCGCCGATGGCGAGCGAGCGCCAACTGGGCCGCGCGAACCAGATGAAGAGCGCGCCGCACAGGAAACCGAGCGGCACGCGCCAGCGCTGCACCCACGTCCCGCCTCTACGCAACCGTCTTGCTCTCCGTTCTCACAGCCGCGCCCGAGCGCCTGAGTCTCTCTTCCACGAAGTGCAGCACCTGCTCGACAGAGATGTCCATGCAGACCCACTGCGAGCAGGCGCGGCGGTGGCAGTCCACGCGGCAGGAGATATCCGTGCGCTCGATGCAAATGTCTTCCGGGCGGGGCGAGCCGTTGCGCCACCACTCGGTCGGGCCGAAGAGGCCGGCCACGGGCGCGCCCGCCGCGACGGCCAGGTGCGTCGGCCCCGTGTCGCCGCCGACGTAAAGGCTGGCCCGCCGGGCCAGCGCGTAGAAACCTCTCAAGGAGGGGCTGACCGCGCGCGCCTTCCCCGAGCGACTCGCACTCACGACCGTCTCGGCCAAATCCAATTCGCCCGGCCCGTACGTGACCAGCGACGAGAGGCCGTGATGTGTCCACAGCTCGTCGGCCAGAGTCCCGAACCGCCCGGCGTCCCAGAGCTTCGTAGGCCACCCGCCGCCGGGGTTGAGGATGGCGAAGCCCCGCCCCGCCCCTTCCGCGGCCTCGTCGGCCTCGCGCTCGTGTGCGGAGTTGACCCCGATGGGGAACTCAAACTCCGCCGGGTCGCTGGGCACGGGCAGCCCGAGCGCGCCTTCGACCAGCGCCAGATTCTTGACGATGACGTGCGAGCGGAGCGGGACTTTGACGGTTTTCGTGAGCAAAAAACGGCTGGGCGGCTCGCGCAGCGCCTCGCGTGCAAAGCCGTAGCTGCGCTTCGCCTTCGAGAGGCGAGCGATGGCTGCTGATTTGAGTAACCCTTGAAAGTCTAAAGCGGAATCGAAGGATGAGGCGCGTAGCCGACGTAACTGCTGGCGCGGTGCCAGCAGCGTCTCCCCAGACACCGGCCAGCGCCTCAGAGCCTTCGTGTCGACTTCGATGAGGTGATTTAGAAACGGGTTGTCTCTTAAAATTTCTGCCGCGCGCCGTTCGACCACCCAGGAGATTTCCGCCCCGGGCTGCGCCCGGCGGATCGCCGCCAGCGACGGCAACGTGTGCACGATGTCGCCGATGCTGCCGAGTTTGACGATCAAGATACGCATAAAAGCAATGACGGGTGACGGGTGACGGGTGACGGGAGCAAGATTCTTACCTTCGCTCCCGTCACCCGTCGCCCATCACACGCCCAATCATTTCCGTCGTCGAGTGGTCTTTCAGGTCGCCGACAATCGCCACGCGCCCGCCGTAGGATCGTACCACATCGCGCTCGGGCACGGTCTCCTCGGTGTAGTCGGTCCCCTTGGCGTGTATGTCGGGCCGGACGGCGAGCAGGAGTTGCTCGACGGTCGGCTCCTGAAAGATGGTCACGAAGTCCACGGCGCGTACGGCGGCGATGATCTCGGCGCGCTCGCGCTCGGGGACGAAGGGGCGGCCCTCGCCCTTCTGCGCGCGCACCTGCGCGTCCGAGTTGACGCCGACGACCAGCAGGTCGCCGAGCGCCTTCGCGCCTTCGAGGTAGCGCACGTGCCCGACGTGCAGGATGTCGAAGCACCCGTTGGCGAGCACGACGCGCGCCCCGTGTTTGCGCGCAATCGCTACCCGCGCGATCAGGCGGTTGCGCTCAAGGATGCGCCCCGCGGCGCTCGATTTCTGTTGTCCGTCGGAAACTAAAGACATTTGAAAATTGAAGTAGCCTTAAACTTCTCCCCAGCGCAGGACGGAGGAGAGCAACTCCTGGCGGTTGATGGTGGCCGTGCCGCGCTTCATGACGACGAGGCCGCCCGCGTGGTTTGCGAGGCGCGCCGCGTCCGCGTGGGCCGCCCCGGCGGCCAGGCCGAGCGCGTAGGTGGCGATGACGGTGTCGCCCGCGCCCGTCACGTCCACGGCCTCGCGCGCGCCGACGGCCTCCAGGTGCAGCGACTCCGCGCCCTCTTCGAGCAGGAGCATCCCGCGGCTGCCGCGCGTGATGAGCAGCGCGCGGTAGCCCAACTCCTCGCGCATCGCCAGCCCGGCCCGCTCCAGTTCCGCGTCGTCCGTGACTTTCTTCCTCAACAACTGCTCGACCTCGTCCTCGTTCGGCGTCGCGGAAGTGAAACCCGTGAACCGCGTCAGCCCGAAGCGCGAGTCCACGAGCACTGGGATGTCACGCTCGCGCGCGGCCTCGCGCACGGCCGAGACCATCTCCGCGTCCGCCAGCCCGTAGTTGTAGTCGGAGATGATGACGGCGTCCGCGTCGCGCGCCTCTTCGCGCAGTCGCCCGCGCAACTCGGCGCGCAACTCGTCGTCCGCGAGCGGCTGGCCCTCGTAGTCAATGCGTATGACCTGCTGGCGCGTCGAGTGAACCTGCCCGGCGAGCACGCGCACCTTCGTCGTCGTCACCACTTTCGGGGAAGAGACCAGCCGGTCGCAGTCGACTTTGGACGAGCGCAGCTTTTCAACGAGCGCGCGCCCTGCCTCGTCCTCGCCGACGACGCCGATGATGACGGCGCGCGCGTCCAGGGCCGCGAGGTTGCACGCGCAGTTGGCCGCGCCGCCCGGCGTCGTCTCCGTGCGCTCGTAGCGCAGGATGAGCACGGGCGCTTCGCGCGAGACGCGGCTGATCTCGCCGTACAGGAACTGGTCCGCCACCAGATCGCCGACCACGACGACCTTGCTCTGCGGGAACCGACGCACAATCGCCGTCAAACGCTCCTGCTCCGGCGTTCGCTCAAGACTCAAGCTCTTTACCTCCGGTAAAGAAGTGCCGAGTGCCGAGTAAGAACTCTTTCTTTTACTCAGTCCTCAGCACTCGGCACTCAGCACTATTTTTCTTACCGCTTCCAGCAAATCTTCCGCGACCAAGTCGGGCTGGTGTTTCCAGACTGAACGCTGGTACTCCCACTCGCCGCGGCCGTAGCCGCTCAGGACGAAGGCCGCGCGCGTGCCGGCGTTGTGTGCCAGCTCCACGTCGCTGTGGCGGTCGCCGACCATCCAACTCTGCGCGAGGTCGATGTCGAAGTCGCGCGCCGCGCGCTCGATCAGGCCGGGCTTGGGCTTGCGGCAGTCGCAGTCGAAGCGGTAGGGCGGCTCGCCGACCGTCGGATGGTGCGCGCAATAGTAGACGGCGTCAAGCCGCGCGCCGCCGCGCTCAAGCTCCCGTTCGAGCACGCCGTGCACGGCCGTAATCACCTCTTCCGTGAAGTAGCCGCGCGCCACGCCCGCCTGGTTCGTCACGAGGATGGCGAGCCAGCCCGCCTCGTTCAGGAGCCGCACGGCCTCGGCAGAGTAGGGGAAGACCCTGTAGCGCGAAGGGTGGTTGACGTAGCCGACCTCCTCGGAGATCGTCCCGTCGCGGTCCATGAAGACTGCGCGGCGGCTCAACGATAGACCCCCGTCGCATTGCTTCTCATCACGGCCGTCGCCCTCTCGAAGACCTCGCCGGGCGAGATGGCCGTCATGCAGCGGTGGTCAATCGGGCAGTCGCGCAACATGCAGGGAGCGCAGTCGGGCGGCCGGCGTATGATTTCGGCCGAGGCCGCGAACGGGCGCGTCGTGCGCGGGTCGGTCGGGCCGAAGATGACGAGCGTCGGGCGGCCGAGCGCGGAAGCGATGTGCGCCGGGCCGGTGTCGTTGGTGACGAGCAAATCAACGAGGCTGAGCACGGCGACGGCCTGTGCCAGATTCGTGCGGCCCGTCAGGACGTGCGCCCGCTCGCTCATGCGCGCCTCGACTTCGCGCGAGACTTCCAACTCGTCGGCCGAGCCGACGAGCAACACCTCCGCGCCCGTCTCCCTGACGAGGCGGTCCGCGAGCGCGCCGTACCGCTCGGCGGGCCAACGCTTGGCGCGGCTGTTGGTCGAGCCGGGGCAGAGCGCGACGAGCGGGCGCATTAAACTTACGCCTTGAGCCGCGAGCGTCGCGCGCGCCTCCGCCTTCCTCCCCTCCGAAACGGTGAGGTCGAACCGCGGCTCGCGTTCTTCCACGGGCGACGCGCCGTGGAGCGCGCATTCCAGTTCGCCGACGAGGTTGAGGTAGTAGAAGACTTCGTGCCGCTCGCTGCGCCAGTGTGGGAGGGGAAGCGGGTGCGTCAGGAGGGCGCGCCTGCCGTCGGTCGCGTAGCCCACGCGGAGTGGCACGCGCGCGGCGGCCGCGATGAACGCGGCCTCGAAAGCGTTCTGGAAAAGGAGCGCGAGGTCGAAGCGCCGCGCGCGCCACTCGCGCACCTGGCGGGCCACGTCTCCCAGGCGGCGCGGGCGTCGCTCGTAGATGAGCAGGTCGTCCAGGAAGTCCGCGTCCGCGAAGAGACCCTCGGCCCAGGGGCGGGTGGCGAGCGTGATGTGCGCGCCGGGCAGCACGCGACGCAACTCGCGCAGCGCCGGGACGGTCATCACCGCGTCGCCGACCCAGTTCGTGCCGCGCACGACCACGCGCTCTATGCGCTCAGCCCTGATGCTTCTTATTCCTAGGCTCACAGTAAACTTCTGAGTCCCACCTCGACGCCGATCTCCGGCCGCCAGTCGAGCTGCTCCTTCGCGCGCGAGATGTCCGAGACGTAGTTGACCGGCACGGGCGAGGGCACGCGCGCCTCTTCGTCAATCTTGGGCTCAAGCTCGATCATGCGACCCACCTTCTCGACAATCTCTCGTAAAGTCGTCGCGTTCCCGCGCCCGCCGCCCAGATTATACAGCCCGGAGGGGACGGACGAGTCTATGAAGGCGCGGCAGGCGCGCGAGAAGTCTTCGACGTGCAGGATGTCGCGAACGGGGCGACCATCCATGGGCAGGCGTATGGGCCAGCCGCGCTTGACCGACTCGACGTAGTGCGTCACGAACCCGGACTCGTTGCCTTCGGACGGGCGCGCGTAGACGGTCGAGAGGCGGAAGATGCAGGCGCGCACGTCGCGCTCGGCCGCGTAATATTCGACGTATTTCTCGCCCATCAGCTTAGACCATTCGAGCGCGGACTGGCCGCAGTAGGCGGTCGGGCAGGTCTCGGGCACTTCCTTGTACTCGTCCGCCCACGCGCCGTAAACGTCCTTGGTCGAGGCGTAGATGAAGACGGAGTAGGGCCGCATGTGGCGCAGGATGTTGGCCGTCCCCTCCGCGTTCGTCCGAAAGCAGTCTTCGGCGGCCGCGGGGTCTTTGTCCAGGTGCGCCGCCAGGTGAATCACCACGTCGTAGTCGGAGGCGGCCGCCGCGTCCTGCGGGCTCAGGACATCGAGGCCCGAGCGCCGCGAAAAATCGTCCGCCTCGAAGAAGCGGCGGACGTGCAGCCCCAGATAGCCGCTCCCGCCTGTGACAAGAATTCTCAAATGTTTTAATCCAGAAGAAGCAACTCAAAATTTCAAATAGCAGATTTGAAATTTCAAAGCTGGAATCTGAGATTGCTTTTCGCCGTCTTTCTGCCCCGGTCATTCTCTCCTGACGCGATTAATGCAGTACCTGCCTCTTCATCACGCCCCCGCTCGCGTCCGAGAGACGCTGGACGGCGACGAAGGCGTGCGCGTCTATTCTTTTGACCGCCGTTTTAATCTTAGGTATCTCCAGCCGCGTGACGACGCAGAAGAGGATGTCCTGCTCCGCCCCGCTCAACCCGCCCGCGCCCTTGTACACCGTCACGCCGCGGCCCAAATCTTCCAGGATCGCCGCCTTAATCTCCGCGCTGTGCGCCGAGACGATGGTGATGCCGTTGTACTCCTCTATCCCGTGGAGCAGGAAGTCAATCGTCTTCGAGGCCGCGAAGTAGGTCAGTATCGAGTAGAGCGCCAGCTCCAGCCCGAGGAAGAAGCCCGCGACCGAGAAGATGACGACGTTGAAGACCAGGATCACGTCGCCGACGGTCGTCCCCATCTTCTTACTCAGAATCAGGGCCATCACTTCGGTGCCGTCGAGGACGCCGCCCGCGCGGATGGAAAGCCCTATGCCCGCGCCGAGGAAGAACCCGCCGAAGACGGCGGCCAGTAGTTTGTCCGTCGTCGCCACGGGGTACGGGATGAACGTCAGCGCGAGCGCCAGCCCGCCAATCGCGAGCGCGCTCTTGAACGCGAAGACGCGGCCGATGTGTAAGTAGCCGATGACGACGAACGGCGCGTTGATGATTACGAGCAGCAGCGGGAGGGTGACGCCCGAGAGCACGGAGACCAGCATCGAGACGCCCGTCACGCCGCCGTCAATGAAGTGGCTCGGCAGCAGGAATCCCTTCAGCCCCAGCCCGGCCGAAAGAAGCCCGGCCACGATGAATGCCCCGCTTGCGATTGTTCCGAGAAATTTTTTCACGACCTTTGTGTGCCAATCCTCACGATTCGGTTCGCTCCCTGGCGCTGCCGGCGAGCGCGCTCATGCGTATGAGCGATTCGGCGCGCCCGATGGCGATCAGTATGTCGCCCGCGTCGATGATGGCGTCGCCCGACGGGTTGAAAGTCATCTGGCCCTTGCGCCGGCGGATGGCGACGATCATGACGTTCAACTCCGAGAGGATGTTCGTGTAGCGCAGTTTCCTCCCGGCGTAGGCCGAGCCGGGCGCGACCTCTATCTGCTCGAAGCTTAGGTCAAGGTTCTCGGCCGTAATCGAGTCCATGAAGTCCGCGACCGCGGGGCGCATCAGCGCCTGGGCCATGCGGTGGCTGCCCGTGATGGTCGGGGCGACGACGCGGTTCGCGCCCGCCTTGATCAACTTCGGCTCGGCCTGCTCTTCGACTGCCCGCGCGACGATGTGTAGGCCGTGGTTCAGGTCGCGCGCGATCAGCACGACGTAGACGTTGTCGGCGTCGTCCGGGAGACACGCGGCCAGGCCCCGCGCGCGGTCAACGCCCGCCTGGCGCAGGGTCTCTTCGAGCGTGGCGTCGCCGACGACGAGGGGCGCGCCTGCCTCGACCAGGTGCGCGACCTTGCCCTCGTCCTTCTCGATGACGACGTGGGGCACGCCCGAGCGCTGCATCTCGCGTATCAGGCGCGCGCCGACGCGGCCCGCGCCGCAGATGATGAAATGGTCTCTCAGCTTCTTCATTTCACGATGGCGACGCCGCTCGCCGAAGGTGGCGATCATCTCCGACTGGACGATTGTCTGCACCGTGCTCGTCAGGATGTAGAGCACCGCGCCGACGCCGACGAACATGTAGAGGCTCGCGAAGACGCGGCCCGCGGCCGTCTGCGGCGTGATGTCCCCGAAGCCGACGGTCGTCACGGTCTGAATCGTCGTGTAGAGGCTGTCCCCCCAAGACCAGCCTTCGAGCAGGCGGAAGCCGAGCGTGCCCAAAGCCACGGCCGCGAGCACCGCATAAAGCGCGTAGCGCAGCCGCAGGCGCGCCCTCAGGCGGAAGCTCAAGCTTCTTGGTGACCTCGAACTCATTTGCCGGTAGCCGCATCAAAACGCCGTCAGCGAACCTGTCACGGTAGCCTAAAGCGGTGACAGGTGACAAGTGACAGGTGACAGGAAAGGGCGTTTTCTTGAGCGACTTATCGGGTTTTACTGGTCACTTAATGGTGGACAGGTGGAAATGAAGGGGTTAATCTGCTAGGGACGAGTGAGGGGTGACAAGAGGAGACGCTTGTCTTTCCTGTCACCTGTCACATGTCACCTGTCGCTGCTCTTATGATTCGTCATCCGCCAGAAGATCGCGTCCCACCGGTTGCCAAGAAAAGCGGCGGCAAGGCCCGCCGCTCCAAGATCGTCAAGTACCAGAAGCCGCCCGTCGGCTTCTTCCGCCGCTGGACGCGGCGCATCTTCCGCCCGCCCGTCGTCATCGCCCTCGTCTTCCTCACGACCGTCACCATCGGGGTTTTGGGCTATTACTGGTACGTCTTCTCCAAGCGCATAGACCAACTCCTGAACGGCGAAATCTTCACGCGCTCGGCCGGAATCTACGCCGCGCCGAAGCAGTTGTTCGTCGGCGAGAACCTGACGGTCGAAGAGCTGGAGGCTTATTTGAAGCGCGTCGGCTACGTGGAGAAGGCGCAGCAGGCGGACGCCGCGCGCGGGCGCTACGCGGTCAAGGGCCAGGCAATCGAGGTCGAGCCGAGCGCGGAGATGATCGTCGACGGGCAGCGACTGTTCCCGCGCCTGCGCGTGCAGTTCGGGAATGGCGGCAAAGAGGTCGTCGGCCTGACGGATTTGCAGGGCGGGCCGCCGCTCCAGCGCGCTTTACTGGAACCCGAACTCATCAGCTCCGTCACGGGGACGGAGCGCGCGAAGCGCAAGGTCGTGGGCTTCAAAGACCTGCCGAAGCACCTCGTCGACGCGGTCATCACGACCGAGGACCGCTCGTTCTTCCAGCACTACGGCGTCAACTTCCGCGGCATCTTCCGCGCGCTCCTGCGCCGCACAAGCTCGGACCAGAACTCGCCCATCGCGCAGCAGGGCGGCTCGGGCATCACGCAGCAGCTCGTCAAAAACCTCCTGCTCTCGCCCGAGAGGACTCTGCGCCGCAAGCTCTCGGAAGCCTACATGTCCATCATCCTGGAGACGAGGCTGACGAAGGAGCAGATTTTCGAGCTTTACTGCAACCAGATTTATTTGGGCCAGCAGTCCGGCTTCTCCATCAACGGGATGGGCGAGGCGGCGTCGGCCTACTTCAACAAGGACGTGACGACGCTCACGCTCTCCGAGGCGGCCTTCCTCGCGGGGCTCATACGCAGCCCGAACCGCTACAACCCTTACAAGGAAGTGGGGACGGCGACGGCGAGGCGGAATCAGGTGCTGGATTCGATGGCCGAGACGGGCGCGGTCACCAAAGAGCAGGCCGAGGCGGCGAAGGCGGAGCCCTTGAAGGTCGCGGCCACGAAGGGGCGCGTCGACACGACCGACGCCCCTTACTTCGCCGACTACGTGCAGACGCAGCTCGGCGACGTGATTGGCGAGCAGGGCGTGGCGCAGCACCTGCGCATCTACACGACCGTTGACATGGACTTGCAGCGCGCGGCTTACACGGCCGTGACGAAGCAGTTGAACGCGCTCGACAAGCTCTACGCGAAGAAGATTCCGCCCGGAACTCTTCAGGCGGCGCTCGTCGCGATGAACCCGGAGACGGGGGAAGTCGTGGCGATGGTCGGCGGGCGCGACTACTCGAAGAGCCAGTTGAATCGCGTCACGGAGGCCCGCCGCCAGCCCGGCTCCGTCTTCAAGCCCTTCGTCTACGCGACCGCGCTCAACACGGCCTACGACCCGGTCCCGCGCGTCATCACGCCCGCCACGACCTACGTGGACGAGCCCAAGACTTTCACCGTCGGCGACCAGGAATACTCGCCCGGCAACTTCGGCGACAAGTATTCGAACGCGCCGGTCACGCTGCGCGACGCGCTGGTCAGGAGTTTGAACGTCGTGACGGTCGAGGTCGCGCAGGAGGTGACCATCGGGCGCGTGATGAACTTAGCGGCGAAGGCAGGGATGCCCAAGCCGCCGAAGCCTTACCTGGCGATGGCGCTCGGCACGAACGAGGCGACGCCGCTCCAGGTGGCCTCCGCCTACACGTCCTTCGCCGCCGGGGGCACGCGCACCACGCCCGTCTCCATCAACCGCGTCACGACCGGCAACGGCACGACCGTGGCCCAGTTGACCGGGACGAAGAACGAGGTCTTGAGGCCCGACGTGGCCTACGTCGTCACCGACATGCTCAAGGACGTGGTCAACCGCGGGACGGCCGCGAAACTCGGCGGCCGCGGCCTGAAGAACGTTCCGGGCAAGTTCGGCATCGCGGGCAAGACCGGCACGTCGCGCGACGGCTGGTTCGCGGGCTACACGCCCCACCTCGTCTGCGTCGTCTGGGTCGGCTTCGACGACAACTCGCAACTGGGCCTGACGGGCGCGGACGCAGCGCTCCCCATCTTCGCCGACTTCATGAACGCCGCGCTCGCCGCCCACCCCGAATGGGCCGGCGACTGGGACCGCCCGGCGGGCCTCGAAGAAGCCGAGATTGACCCGCGCACGGGCCGGCTCGCCGCGGAGGACGCGACCGGCAAGCGCAGGGAGCTTTTCATCAACGGGACTGCGCCGGGCGAAGAGACGGGCGACGAGGCGGCCGAGGACGAGGCCGCGCCGGAGACGGACGAGGGCGAGGGCGACGGCGGGATTGACTACGAGCCGGCGACGCTTCCTGAAAGCCCGCCCGCGCCCGCGCCGCGTAAGACAGACGGCAAGAGCGGCGCGAGAGACGAGCGGAGCACGGTCCTCGACGGGACTATCACGCTCGACATTGACCCGACGACGGGGCTCATCGCGGACCCGTCCGTGTGCCCGATCATACGCTCGAAGACCTACGTCATAGGACAAGAGCCGCGCAGGTACTGCGGCCCGGATTACCACAACGGCAAGACCATTCAGCCATCCGAGACGCGCCCCAGACAATTCGCCCCCCGCTGACGAAAGCTCTCGCGGTGGCCGAGGCGTTGCCGCCTGACTTATACTGATTGTGCCATGACCGAAGACGAAGAACTGCCTGCCGGCGAGGCCGCCGTCTACAACAGCAAGGTCACACGCGACCTCTCGACCAGCAGGATCGCGGAGCACGCGGAGCAGACGGAGGAACTCTCCTTCCGCGACTTCCTGGTTCTCGTCGTCGACGACGTGATTGACAACGTGACGGTCATCAGCCTGGACCTGCAACAGCAGGGCTACCGCGTCATCACGGCCTCGGACGGCGAGCAGGCCGTCCGGGTCGCCGCGCAGACCAACCCGGACATCATCCTGATGGACATAGGCATGCCCGAGCTGGACGGCCTCGGCGCGGCGCGCAAGATACGCGAGACGCTCAAGAGCGTCCCGATCATAGCCGTCACCGCTTTCAGCACGTCCGGCTTCCAGCGCGCGGCCTACGACGCGGGCTTCGACGCCTACCTCACCAAGCCGATTGACTTCGACCGCATGCACGACCTCGTGCGGAGTCTTCTGCCCGTCAGATAAAATTAAAGCGGGGACCGCGAAGCCACGCGAAATAACAGGAAAGAAACCTTCGTGTTATTTCGCGTGGCTTCGCGGTTCGTCTTCTCTAACTGTTTTCACGCCGCCCCTGACGGGGCCTTAACCTTACCTTTCCCGCTTACTCTTTCTTAATCACTGTCTCGCGCTCGACGTGCGTCGCCACGCGGTCGCGGGCGCGGCGGCCGCGCGAGGCGAGGACGACGATGAGGATGATGGCGAGGAGCGCGACTGCGCCGAGGATGAGCCAGAGCGGGTCCACCCACGTCGTCGTGGTCGTCGTCGGCTGGCTCGTCGTCGTGGTCGTCGTGGTCGTCCTCGTCGTCTCCGTGGTGGCACCGCCTCCGCCGCCCGGCGCGCTGTTCTGTGCCAGCGCCGCCAGCGGCACGAGCGCCAAGCTGATGACGACGAGCAGCGTTCTCATAATCGTGGACGGGTTGAAGAATTTCATGCGCAACATTCTCCTCTCATTGTCAGTCCTGTCGGAAAACCGACGATGTCGAGCGCCGCTTTCATCCTGCGCGAAAGGCAGCGCCCCGCTCGGGGGAATATTTTCTCGCGTGAGCAGGTTGTACGCCCCCTCGGACCATTAAGTCAATCTCAATGGCGTGGGTTCGCGCCGCCCTTTGGCAAAATTTCCTATCCGCCGCGCTCGTAAAAAAGTTAAGATAGGGAAACCGCTGTAGAGAGAGTTTCAGGAGAAGAGTAATGAAGCGCTGTCCCATTTGTAGCCGGACGTACCCGGACGACCAGAACTTCTGCTTCGACGACGGCACGACGCTGGAGGCCGCCGCGCCCCCCGGTCCCTACGACCAGTCGGAAGCCCCGACGGCGAACTACCCTTATCCGGGCGGCGCGGCGCAGACAGACATCAGACACGTCTCGCCGACGGCCGGGAACCGCCCCCCGGGCACGGTGCCGCCCCCGCCGTCGCAGACGCCTCCGTACATGATGATGACGCCCTACGCGCAGAAGCGCAGCCCCCTGCCGTGGATACTTCTGGGGCTCGGCGTCCTTATCATAGGCGTGGGCCTGATAGTCTTTCTAGCCAGCCGCAACCCTGGGCAAACAGGCATCTCCGCGGGGACGACGCCGGGCGCGACGCCTGGGACGACGCCGCGGACCACGCCTGGGACGACGCCCTCGACCCCTTCCACACCCACATCAACCCCTCCCGGCTCATGGGAGACGGTCAACGGCGACGGCTTCACGATCTCCATGCCCGGCACCCCGAGCCACGACGACGACACCGTGGCGAGCGCGGCCGGGCCGCTCCCCATACACCTCTACACGCTGAGCGAGGGCTACGAGGGCTTCATCGCGGGTTACACGGAATACCCGGACTTCATTTTCAGCTCCGCCAAGCCGGACGACCTGATGGACAGCGCGGCGAACGGGGCCATCTCGAACATCCAGGGCGAGATCACGAGCCAGCGCTCGATCACGCTCGACGGCAATCCGGGCAGGGAGATCGTGGGGACCTCGCCCTCGAAGAACATAGCCTTCACCGTCCGCATCTACCTCGTCAAACCCAGAATGTACATGATCCTTTACACGCAGTACGGCAAGGACAAGGCCGTCTCCGTGTCGGGCGAGAGGTTCCTGGATTCCTTAACCCTCACGAAGTAGATTCCGCCGCGGCGAGCGCCGCCCGCAAGGTCTCCACGGCGAGCGCCGCCGCGTGCCCTTTGCGCGCGGGCAGGCCGCCGGCCGCGCGCGCGACTTCCTGGCGGGACACGCCCGCAGCCTCCTCAAGCGTCATCCCTTCGAGCATGGAAGCGAGCGCCGAGCCGCACACGAGCGTCGGCGCGCACCCGTAAGCGAGAAAACGAGCCGCCTCTATGCGCCCGCCCCGAACCCGCAGGCCGAGACGCAGGCGGTCGCCGCAGACGGGGTTCGTCTCCTCCGCGACGGCGGTTGCGTCCGGTAGTTCGCCGGCGTTCCGCGGGTTGGCTAAGTGGTCTTTGAAGGCGGCGGAGTAAGGCAAGAGTAGGTTTCGGGTTCCAGGCTCTTTGTCTTCAAGACAGAGCCCGGAACTTGTAGCTTATATCTGTATCGTTTCGCACGAGCGCTCGGCCACCGCCTTCTGGTAGAGCGGCGAGAGGCGTCGCAAATTTTCGACGGCGCGGGGGAGGACTTCGAGGACGTAGTCAACGTCTTCGGCGGTGTTGTCCTTGCCGAAGCTGAAGCGTATGGAGCCGCGGGCCAGTTCGTCGTCGCGGCCGATGGCGCGTATGACGGGCGAGGGTTCGAGCGAGCCCGACGAGCACGCCGAGCCGGTCGAGACGGCGACGCCCTGCAAGTCCAGATTAATCAGCAGCCCCTCGCCTTCGACGTAGCGGAAGGAGATGTTCGAGAGGTGAGGGAGCCGCCGCTCGCGGCTGCCGTTGAAAATTATGTCGCTGACGCGCTCCTCTATGCCCGCCTCGAAGCGGTCGCGCAGAGCGCGCAGATGAGTAGTGCGCTCGCCCAGCTCTTCGCGCGCGAGGCGCGCGGCCTCGCCGAAGGCGACGATGCCGAAGACGGATTCCGTGCCCGCGCGCCGCTCGCGCTCCTGGTGCCCGCCTACGTTCTGCGTAACCAGCCGCACGCCGCGCCGCACGAAGAGCGCGCCCGTGCCCTTCGGCGCGTAGAGCTTGTGCGCCGACATGGAGAGCAGGTCGCAGCCGAGCGCTTCGACATCGACAGGCATACGCCCTGCGGCCTGCACCGCGTCCGTGTGCAGCCACAGGTGTCGGTTTCCCTTCGCGCGCTCCTCGCGCACGAGCGCGCCTATCTCTTCGATTGGCTGAATCGTCCCGATCTCGTTGTTGGCGAGCATCAGGGTGACGAGCACCGTGTCCGGCCTCAGGGCCGCGCGCACGTCTTCCGTGCGGACGACGCCGTCCTCGTAGACCGGGAGGCGCGTGACCTCCCACCCCTTCTTCTCAAGTGCGTCGCAGATGCCGCGCACCGAGGAGTGCTCAATCTCCGAGGTGATGACGTGGCGGCCCTTGTGCTCGAAGGCTTCGCAGACGCCGCGAATCGCCAGGTTATTGGCCTCCGTCCCGCCCGAGAGAAAGACCACCTCGTTGGGGCGCGCGCCGACGAGCGCCGCCACCTCGCGCCGCGCGCGGTCCACGGCCGCGCGCGCCTCCTGCCCGAAGTGATGCACGCTCGACGCGTTCCCGTACTTCTCGGTCAGGTAAGGCAGCATCGCCTCGACCACGCGCGGGTCAACCGGCGTCGTCGCGCTGTTGTCCAGATAAACTCTGCGTAAAGTAGCCATCAGTAATCAGTAGTCAGTAATCAGTTTTCAATAGTCAGTTCCTGGCTGAAAGCTGATTACTGACTACTGATTACTTTCCCCCCGCCAACCTGCGGCGGCCAGTCGCGCATCTGAGGTGGTTGGCGTAACGCGCGTCTTCGAGTCTAGGTCTCGCGCGCGGCGAGCGTCAAGCCGCGTAAAGTTTGTTGCAGCTTGTCATTGAGTGATACCATCAGACGGTCGGAGTTTCCGTAACTTGCGCCAAGCCCTCCGGCCTGTAAGTCCAGTTCTTGAGAAAGGCACTAAGTAATGAGAAATCCGAAACGCATCCTGTCCGCCGCGCTGTTCTTCGCGCTCGCGGCCCTGCCTGCCTTGGCGGTCGCGCAGCAATCGGTCGGCGCTCTGGAGCGCGGCTACCGCACGGGCTATTCGGACGGCTACCAGGCCGGATACCGCGACTCGGCCAACCGCGCCGCGCGCGACTACAGGGACGAGGACGACTACCAGCGCGCCGACCGCGCCTACGCCACCTCCTACGGCTCGCTCGAAGACTACCGCGACGGCTACCAGCAAGGGTTCGAAGTCGGCTACGACGCGGGCTTCGACCGCCGCGGCTTCGACTCGACCATCCCGCAGAACATCTCGCGGCGCGGCACCGCCGACCCGCAAGGCCCGAGCGGCCAGGACGACGACGACGACGATCCGTTCTCGTCCTCGTCCTCGACGGGCGGCAGCACGAGCAGCGGCCCCGTGAGCGGACCCGTCAACACGTCGAACATAACTTTCATCCCCGCGGGCACCGAGATGCGCGTGGAGCTTTTGACGAACCTTTCGACGGACGCGACGCAGAAGGGCGACCGCTTCGAGGCGCGCGTGGTCGGGCCGCCCGAGTACCAGGGCGCGATGATCGAGGGCCACGTCTCGCGCGTCAAGCGCGCGGGCAAGGTCAAAGGCAATTCCGAGTTGCAGCTCACCTTCGACAAGATCAGCACGAACGGCCGCTGGACCGAGTTCCGCGCGCAGGTCGTGGAGATCGAGGACACGGGCAGGAGCGAGGGCGTTGGGGAAGTGGACGAAGAGGGCGGCGTCAAGGGGCGCGACCGCACGAAGGACGACATCGCGAAGGTCGGGGCCGGCGCGGGCGTCGGCGCGATCATCGGGGCCATCTTCGGCGGCGGCAAGGGCGCGGCCATTGGCGCTGTCCTGGGCGGAGCGGTCGGCACCGGCGGCGTCCTCACCTCGCGCGGCAAAGACATACGCCTCGAACACGGCCAGTACCTCAGAATCCGCACGGCCAACGAAACAAGGTTCTGAAATTGAAGTGCTGCGTGCTGAGTGCTGAGTAAAAGAAAGAGTTTTTAACTCAGCACTCAGCACTTTTTTATGCTCATCACCCTCCTGACAGACTTCGGCACGGCGGACTATTTCGTCGGGGCGATGAAGGGCGTCATCCTCTCGATTAATGCGGAGGCGGTCGTCGTCGACATCACGCACGAGGTTGCGCCGCAGGACGTGCTGGAGGGCGCGTTCACGTTGGGGGCCGCGTGCGTGAGTTTCCCGCCGGGGACGATTCACGTCGCGGTGGTTGACCCCGGCGTGGGCTCCGCGCGGCGCGGGATTCTGGTCGCGGGCGGCGGGCAATACTTCGTCGGCCCGGACAACGGCCTCTTCAGCTTCGTCTACGAGCGCGACCCCAGCGCGCGCGTCTTCCACCTGACGAACGAAAAATATTTTGGCCCACGGGTGAGCGCGACCTTCCACGGGCGCGACGTGTTCGCCCCCGCGGCCGCCGCGCTCTCGAACGGCGTCGCGCCCGAAGAGTTCGGCGAAGAGATTGAGGACTTCGTGCGGCTGCCCGGCCTCAGGCCGAGGCGCGCGGGGGACGGGACAATCGAGGCGGCCGTCATACACGTAGACCGCTTCGGCAACTGCGTGACGAACCTCACGCCCGCGGAGCTTGACGAGGAGACGCTCGCGGCCGGGGCGCGCCTCGCAATCAACGGCCGCGTCATAACCTCCTTCCGCCGCTTCTTCTCGGAAGAAACGGACGCGCCCGGCGAACTCTTCGCCACCTGGGGCAGCGCCGGCTATCTCGAAATCGCCGCCTACCGCGCGTCGGCCGCCGGCCTGCTCGACGCCGAGCGCGGGCAGATAATAAAAGTGCTGAGTACTGAGTGCTGAGGACTGAGTAACAGGAAGAAGCATTTAACTCGGTCCTCAGCACTCAGTACTCGGTACTTGTTCTTTATTACTGTCTTTGTTATCTTCGCCACATCCCAAAACTGAAGGATTCAAATCATGGAAAAAGCGAAAGAGGCGAGTGCCACTGCGAGCGCTGGGGCGGCCGGGCTGCGCGGCGTGGTCGCGGCGAGTTCTTCCATCGGAGACGTGAACGGTGAGAAGGGCGAACTCATTTACCAGGGCATCAACATCCACGATCTGGCGAACAATTCGACGTTCGAGGAGGTCGTCTTCCTGCTCTGGAACGGGCGGCTGCCGAAGCGGGACGAGTTAGACGAACTCAAGCGCAACATCTCCGCCCACTACGAGCTTCACCCGGCGGTGCTGGAATTCTTGCGGCGGTTCCCTAAGGACGCGGAGCCGATGGACACGCTCCGCACGGCCATCTCCTCGCTCGCCTTCTATGACAAGAACGCAAAAGACACTTCGCGCGAGGCCAGCATCAGGACGGCCACGCGGCTGACGGCGCAGTTTCCCGTCATCGTCGCGGCGATAGACCGCCTGCGCAACGGCAAGGAGCCGATTGAGCCCAGGCCCGAGCTGAACATCGCGACCAACTTCCTCTACATGCTCAAGGGCGAGATGCCTTTGGCCGATGACGCGCACGTCCTGGACGTGGCGCTCATCCTCCAGGCCGACCACGAGCTGAACGCCTCGACGTTCACGGCGCGCGTCGTCGCCGGCACGCTCGCGGACATGTACGCGGCCGTGACGGCGGCCATCGGCGCGCTCTCCGGCCCACTGCACGGCGGCGCGAACACCAACGTGATGAAGATGCTCCTTGAAATCGGCGACGTGGAGAACACGGAGCGCTACGTCAAGGATGCGCTCGCGGCCAAGCGTAAGCTGATGGGCTTCGGCCACGCCGTCTACAAGACCGAGGACCCGCGCGCGACGAACTTCCGCCGCTTCTCGAAGGAGCTGGCCGAGCGCTCGGGCAGTCCCAAGTGGTACGAGATGTCGCTCAAGGTGGAGGAGACGATCAAGCGCGAGAAGGGCCTGTTCCCGAACGTGGACTTCTTCTCGGCCTCGACCTTCTACATGATGGGCATCCCGCTAGACCTCTACACGCCCATCTTCGCCGTCAGCCGCATCAGCGGGTGGACGGGCCACATCCTCGAACAGTACGCCAACAACAAACTGATTCGCCCGCGCGCCGAATACGTCGGCCCGCGCGACGTGCCCTACGTCCCGATTGACGAAAGGTAAGGGCAGTAATCAGTAATCAGTTAAAGACAGGAAGGCGGCCGAGTGTGATTAAACCGGCCGCCTTCTTTTTTACTGACTACTGACTACTGCTCTTACCTGTTAATCGAAATCCCGAGAATCTTCGGGTCGCGTAAAAAGTCCGCGAGGCGCTTGGGGCTGAGCTTGACGCGGGCGACGACGGCGTCCGTCTGGTTGATGGTGACGACCATCAGCTTGATGTTCTCGCCGGCCTCGCGCGCGTAGACGTGGAGCAGCCCGCCGTCGCGCGAGCGGACGCGGATGAGCGGCTGCCACTCGGGGCTCAGGGCGCTGCGCATGACGGCGTTGAAGGCGCTGGCGCTCTGCCCCTGCGCGAAGTCCAGGTTCTCGAAGATGGCGACCTTGACGCTCTTGACGCCGGCGGGCCGGACGACTTTGACGAAGAAGTTGGCGAGGCCGAGAAAGGGGATGCTGACGCGGCGCGCGTTGAAGTGTGATTTGAGGTGCCTCGTGATGGCGTCGAAGTCGGGGTCGTCCGCGCGGGCCGCGGGGGCCGCGGCCGAGAACAGCGCCGCCGTGATGACGAGTGCGGCGAGCGCGCGCGTGTGTAGTCTCTTGTGCTTCGTCATCGCTTCACTCCTTCGGCTTTTTGATATTCTCTTTGATCGCCTCTTTGGCCTCTTTGGCGATGTCTATTGACGGGATGCCGAGCTTGCCGCTGAGCTTGATGAGCTTTTCGAGGTCAATCGTGCCGATGATCTGTATGACCCCCAGTTGCCTGTCCCCGAAGGTCAGGACGGTCAGCCCGCCCATCTGCGAGCCGGACATCGTCGTGTAGACTTCCATGTTCTCGCCCTCCTTCTTGCTCTTCACGCCGACCATGCGCGACCAGCCGGGCGAGCGCAACTGCTGGCGCAGGGCGTCAACGTCGGCCTCGGAGTATTCGCCAGCCTTGTCGAACTGGTAGACCTTGACGTAGATGCCTTTCAGCCCCATGACCAGTTCTTTGGCGGCGCGCTCTTCCGGGTCCTTGTCGTCGAGGAAGGCGACCGCGAGGCGCAGGATCGAGCCGTCCAGCGTGACGTTGACCGACTCGCTCGCCTTCGGTTCGAGCTTGTCCAGATTGTCTAGCTGCAACCTCATTTCCTGCGCGCGAGTCGTCAGGGCGGTGGGGGCCGCCACGAGGAGTAAGAGGGCTGCGAGCCTCAGCGATTTGGTGATGACTAATTTCATTGACTGCTCCGTTCGGGGTATTGCCTTCAGGAAATCGGTCCCTGTTCCTGATTGTCTTGAATCTTCTTCTGCACCTTGTTGAGCCTGTCGCCGGCGATGTGCAGCGCCTTGATGAGTTGCTCTTTGGCCTCCTCGCCGCGGCGGGCCAATTCCTCCTGGCGCGGCGACACGCTGCGCGGCGCGCGGCGGTGGACAATCAACTGCCGCGCTCCGGCGGGGGGGCGCCTTTGCGGCCTCGGCCTGACGACGGGCGCTTGCTGCGGGGCGGTCTGTGCTATCTCCCCGCCCCGCGGACCCGTGACGTTCGGCGGAAGCTCCGGGCCGATTGGCGGGCGCGGGCCAGATTCCGGCTGCGCGATTCGCTTCTCCTCGGGCGCTGTGCCGGTTGCGACCGCGTCCTGGTCATTGGTTGAGGCCGTGCGGCGCGAGAGGCCGAGCCACAGGCCGCCGGCCAGAAGGAGGACCAGGAGCGTGGCCGCGGCGGCGAGCGCGGGGCGCGGGAAGCTCAGTCGGAAGAGATTGCGCGGCGCGGCCGCGGGCAGCGGCAGGGGCTCGGCCGGGCGCTTGAAGCGCAGGGAAGAGAGCTTCTGTTCCAGCCGCTCGATTTCCGGGTCGGCCTCGCCCGTCTTGTCCCACAAGTAGTCTTCGTTCATGGCTGTTTCTCCATCCCGAGCTTTTCGCGCAGCAGCTTCATGCCGCGGTGCAGGTTGACGCGCACGCTCGCGGGCGTCAGCCCCGTCCGCTCGGCTATCTCCGGCCCGGTCATCCCTTCGACCAGGCGCAGGACGAGCGTCTCCCTGTAAGCCTCAGGCAGCGAGCGTATCAACTCCAGCGCCTCGGCCGCCTCGGGGTCGGCCGAAGAACTTCGCTGTGCCAAATCTTCCGGCAACTCTTCCGTCTCGCGCTTCCGGCGGTGGAAGTCCACGGCGCGGTTGCGCGCGATCATCGCCAGCCAGCCGCCGAACGCCCCTGCCTCGCGCAACGTGTGAATCCGCTTGAAGGCGACGAGGAAAACGTCCTGCACGAGGTCGTCGACCTCGCCCCAGGGGACGCGCGCCAGCAGGATGCCGTGCACCATCGGGCCGTAAAGGTCGTAGAGCCGGCCGAAGGATTCGCGGTCGCCGCGGCGGACGGCCTCTACGAGCGCCGCGTCGGGCGAGGGCTCGCGCGCGGGCTGCGCCCCTGCGGCGGACGCCGAAAGCGTCCCCGTCATGTAGAGCAGGTTGGTCGCAGCAGTGGTCTCGCTCATGCGCCCGTGCAGTTAATCTGTTTGCAGCCGTGCATTTCGTCGCGCCGGGAAATAGTGCCTTCTGACCTGGAAGAGTCGAAATTTCTTCCGTTCCACACGGTAAGACGCGAGGGAGGGCGGAATGTTAACAGTTGTTGAGCTTGACGGCCAGATGTGTTAGTTTCCGCGGCAAAGTTCCGCCTAATCAGCACAAAATCCAAGAAGGAGAATGATGAAACACAGACCCCCCTCGCTATTCGCCTTGCTCCTGCTCGTCGTTGCCGCGGCCGCCTGCGGGACGAAGGACGCGGGCGAGGCCAACGGCAACAGCACGGCGACGGCGACCAGCGCCACACAGACGGCCGCCGCAAACACCGCGGCCACGCCCGCCGCGGAAGCCCCCAAATCCGCGCTCAAGCCGGGCGAGATTCCTTTCCCTGGTTTCCCGACCGTCAGCACGACGGCCCGTGCGGACGAAGTCGTGCTCGCCCCCTCGTACAACTGGATTCAGGACGCCGCGGCGAAGGGGCCGGACAAAGTGACTTTCATCTGGTACAGCCAGAAGATGGTCGCGCCCGGAGAAGTCGAGTCCGAGGTCGAGTTCATATCGCCCGGCAAGGCGAAGATTCCGAACGCCTATATTGTGCCAATTCCTGCCGCCCAGACGGCGAAGGTCGGCGACATCGTGCTGACCTGGTGGCAATCGGGCTCGGGCATGAACCGCGCCATAGTGGTCGATGCCGCGCTCCCGGCCGAGCCGACCGTGCGCTACCTGGACATAGCCTACGACAACCCCGCCAAGAGCCCTGACGGCAAGACGACCATCGGGCAGATGGACGAGAAGCTCAAGCCCAACAGCTTCGTCAGGCTGACGAGCCCGTGGGAGCCGGGCACGGTCATCGCGGTCAACGACGGCGCGAGCCGCAGGCCCGTGCAAATTATTCGAGTGGCCGGCGACAAGATACTGGCGCTCGGGTCCGCGGGCGCGCTCAAGGTCTACGACAAGGCGAACGCCACGCCCGTGCCGATCAGGCCCAACGTCAAGGCCGGCGATAAGGTGAAAGCCCCGAAGTACGGCACCTACGCCGACGGCACCGTCACCAGAGTTGACACGCGCAACGGCCGCGCCTTCGTCAAATTCGGCACCGACGCCGAAGAGAAGGCCATCGCCTTCGGAGACGTGATGACGAACTAAAGACAATGATGAATGCGGAATGATGAATTAGAAGCGGTCGATTTTTAATCCATCATTCATCGTTCCGCGTTCATCATTGCTCGGGTTCTCCTGGTCCGTCAGTCGCAGCATCTCCTCGGTGGGCGAGACGAGGCGCGTGCGCCAGATGAAGAGCGTCGAGAGCAGGAGCGCCACGGTGCAGGCCGCGCCGCCCTCTATGCCGTAGGCCCCGCCCGTTAGCCAGGCCGGACCCTGATCAGTCGCGCGCAGGAGCGGCTCGGGCGTCAACCTTTCAATCCCGCTGACGGGCAGCCCGAGCACAGAGCCCATCATCCAGTTCCAGGCCCAGTGTATGCCGAGGGGGAACCAGAGGCTGCGCGTCTTCAGGTAGGCGACCGCGAGCCACGCGCCCGCTATCGCCGTGTTCGCGAACGTGAAGCCGGGCACGGCGTTCGGGTTGCCCAAATGGCCGTAGGAGAAGACGACTGAGGTGATGACGATGGCGACCCACGCGAGTCGCGAGCGCCCCATCGTCTGAAGGGGGTAGCCGCGAAAGATGGCCTCCTCGCCGGCCGCGGCCAGGATGAAGATGGGGAGCGAGGTCAGGAGCGTCCGCCCGACCGTCTCGAACATCACGGGTGAGTTAAGAGTAAACTTCAGAGTGCCGGCCGCGGCGGCCATCGCCGTCGCCAGGAGCAGCGACAGCGCGCCGACCAGCGAGCCGAAAAGTAAGTCCCTGAGCCAGCCCTTGTGAAACCCCCAGCCGAGCGCGCGCGGCGGGAGGTCCTCCAGGAGTTTGCCGCACGCCCAACCGACCAGTGTCGCCGGGACTAAAAAAACCAGACCCTGGAGGAGGAACCCCCAACTGCTGTCCAGCACGTCCGGGGCCGCCGGGCCGAAGACGGTCGTCACCACTGTGACGGCCATCATGTAGGCCAACTGGATGGCGAAGAAGAGAATCAGCGCGAAGACGGCGAGCCGCCAGCCGCTGCGCAGGCGGCCCGCGCGGTTGATAAAGATTTCCTGAATTTCCATTCGGTTCGGACGCGGACGAGAATTTAAGACTTCGCCCTGCATTCTAGCCGATGCCGCCGAAGTGCGCACTCCGTATGGTAAACTGACCGCGGATTCCTATGAGCAGCCAGCCGCACGAGAAAGCGACCGAGAGCGCCCCGCGCAGGCGCACCGCCCCGTGGCTCCTGGGCGGGCTGGTGTTGCTGCTGCTCTTCACGCTCGTCGCGCTGCAGGCGCTCGGCCTGTGGACGGTCGTACCGCCCGACACGGCCTCCGACACGCTGCTCATCTACGCGCTCTCGTCGCTCAACTTCGCGGCCTTCGTCGTCTTCTCCTTCATCTTCATACGCAACCTCCTGAAGCTGCGCCGCGAGCGCAAGGAGCGGCAGCTCGGCTCGAAGATCAAGACGAGGCTCCTCGTCTCTTTCATCTCGCTCAGCCTGCTGCCGATCACGGCGATGGCGCTCTTCTCGTACCTCTTCTTCAACCGCACGCTCGAAAAGTGGTTCTCCAGCCTGCCGGAAGAGATCATACGGCAGGCGATCGAGGTCGAGCGCAAAGCCGTCCTCAACCAGTCGCGCGAGCTGCGCGAGAGGGCCGCGATGCTCGCCGTCACGCTCGACGAGCGTGAAGATTACGAGCGCGCGCTCCACAACCTCATCGCCACCGGGAACCTCGCCGCAATCGAAGTCCTCGGCGCGGACGGGCAGATTTTGGCCCACGCGGAAACCAGCCTCCCGGAGGCCGCGCGCTACGAGCTGGAGGAGATGTTGGCGCTGGCGCGCGCGGGCGGCGAAGACCAGAGGCTGCGGGACGGGAAAGACTTCGACGTGGCGGAAGTCCCTTTGAGCGGCGACCGCAGACTGCTCGTCGCGCCGCCGCGCTTGGCCGGCTCGACGCTCGCGGACACCATCACGGATTCGCGCAGCGAGTACAGCAAGCTCGTCGCCAAGCAGCGCAAGGTGCGCCTGCTCGGCCTCTCGACGTTGGGGCTGCTGACGCTGATGCTCCTCTTCGCCGCGACGTGGATAGCGATTCACCTCGCGCGCGGCATCGCCAAACCCATCATGTCTCTGGCCGAGGCGTCGAAGGAGGTGGCGCGCGGCAACCTCTCGCACCGCGTGACGGCGATTGCGGACGACGAATTGGCGCTGCTCGCCGACTCGTTCAACCAGATGACGGCGCAGCTCGAAGAGAACCGGAGCAAAATCGAAGCCGGCGCGGCCGAGTTGCGCGACAAGAATCTGGCCCTCGAAGAGCGGCGCAACTACATCGAGACCGTGCTCGAATCCCTCTCGACCGGCGTCATCTCTCTGGACGAGGGCGACCGCGTGACGACCATCAACGCGGCGGCCGCGGGGATGCTCAAGCTCGAAGCGGTCCCGCGCGCGGACACGCCGCTGACCGAGATAGTCACGGCGGAAGACCACGCCGTGCTCGAACGCTTGTTGAGGCGCGCGCGCCGCGCGGGCCGCGCGGCGGAGCAGACGGAACTCGGGCGCGCTTCGTCGAACGAGGTCGCGGCCATCCCCGTCGCGCTGACCGCGACCGCGCTCCGCTCTTCGTCTGAAGGCGGGCGCGGCGTCGTGCTGGTGATAGAAGACTTGTCGGAGCTGCTGACCGCGCAACGTGCCGCCGCGTGGAGCGAGGTCGCGCGCCGTATGGCTCACGAGATCAAGAACCCGCTGACGCCGATACAGCTCTCGGCCGAGCGCATCGCCAGGAATTTCAACCGCGACGGGAACGGCGGCGGGAACGGCACAAGCGGCGGAGGCGGCGAGGGCGCGCGCCGCGAGCGCGAGCGCGTGGAGAAGCTGGTGGACGAGTGCACGGCGACGATTGCGCGCGAGGTCGCCGGCCTCAAGGCGATGGTCGACGAGTTCTCGCGCTTCGCGCGGCTGCCGCACGCGCGCCTGGAGCCTGCGGACCTGAACGAAGTCGTGTCGCAGGCGGTCGCGCTCTACGAAGACCGCCTTGAGGACGCGCGGCTGGACGTGCGGCTCGGGCAGCGGCTGCCCGCCGTGATGCTCGACGGCGAGCAGATGCGCCGCGTCTTCGTCAACCTGATTGACAACGCGCTGGAGGCCACGGCCGGGCTCGAAGGCGAGCGGCGCATCACCATCGCGACCGGCTACGACCCGTCGCGCGGCGTGGTCCTGGCCGAAGTGACCGACACGGGGCACGGCATCCCGCGCGCGGACTTCGGCCGCCTCTTCCAGCCGAATTTCTCCACGCGCGAGCGCGGCACGGGCCTCGGCCTCGCCATCGTCCAGCGCATCGTCACTGACCACAGCGGCCGCATACGCGTCGCCGCCAACCACCCGCGCGGCGCTAAATTCACCATCGAGCTCCCGGCGGCAAACGCATGAAAGAGCGGCAGGCAGCAGGCAGCGGGCAGCGGGCAGTTAATACAAATGCGCCAGCAGGTCTTGCCCTTAACTGCCGACTGCCTGCTGCCCACTGATTTCCAATGGCTGAAGCGATACTCATAGTTGACGACGAGCGCGGCATACGCGAGACGCTGCGCGCCGTGCTGGAGGACGAGGGGCTGACGGCGGACGCCGTCGCGTCGGGCGAAGAGTGCCTGAAGGCTTTCGAGCGCCGCTCGTACGGCTGCGTGCTCCTGGACGTGTGGCTCCCGGGCATCGACGGGATGGAGACGCTGGCACAATTGCGCGCGCAGGGCGTGGACGCGGCCGTCGTGATGATCTCGGGCCACGGCAACATAGAGACGGCCGTCCGCGCGACCAAGCTCGGCGCGTTCGACTTCATCGAAAAACCCCTCTCCATCGAGAAGACCGTGCTGACCGTGCGCAACGCCCTGCGCCAGCGCGAGCTCGAGCGCGTCAACGCGCAGCTCCTTTCTGAGTTGAACCAGGAGTACGCGATGGTCGGCGAGTCGGTCGCGATGCGCGCGCTCCGCAAGCAGATCGCGGTCGTCGCGCCGACGGACGGGCGCGTCCTCATCTACGGCGAGTCGGGCACGGGCAAGGAGCTGGTCGCGCGCGCCCTGCACTCGAATTCGCGCCGCGCCAACGCCCCCTTCATCGAAGTCAACTCGGCCGCGATCCCCGAAGAGTTGATCGAGAGCGAACTGTTCGGCCACGTCAAGGGCGCGTTCACGGGCGCGACCGCCGCGAAGAAGGGGAAGTTCGAGTTGGCCGACGGCGCGACGCTTTTTCTGGACGAGGTCGCGGACATGAGCGCGAAGGTGCAGGCGAAGGTCCTGCGCGTGTTGGAGGAGCAGCGGTTCGAGCCCGTCGGCTCCGGGACGAGCGTCCGCGTGGACGTGCGAGTGCTGGCCGCGACCAATAAACGTTTGGACGTTGAGATAGAGCAGGGAAGTTTCCGCGCAGACCTCTTCTACCGCCTCAACGTCATCCCGTTCGAGCTGCCCCCTTTGCGCGAGAGGTTGGAAGACGTGCCGCTCCTGGTCGAGCACTTCAACCAGAGGTTCTCGACCGCCTACGGGAAGAAACCGAAGCGTTTCGAGCCGGAAGCGATGGAGGCTTTGCAGAACTACTCTTGGCCGGGCAACGTGCGCGAGTTGAAGAACACGGTCGAGCGCGTCGTCATCATGAATTCGAAGATCAAGGTCGGCGTCGCGGACCTCCCGCCCGTCGGCGGCGAGGAGCCGCCCGCCGCCTCCTTCCGCTTCCCGTCCTTCAAGGAGGCGACAGACGCCTACCACCGCGAGTTCATCCAGCGCAAACTCGCCGAGGCCGAAGGCAACGTCAGCCGCGCCGCCGAGTTGATGGGCGTGGACCGCAGCCACCTCTACCGCCGCATGCGCGCCCTCGGCATACAGGGCCGCGGCGAGCGCGGGCTCACTTCTTAGCATCTAAGCGAAGGCGTGTCGGTCAACGCCAACTCCCCTTAAATTGACAAGGCCATACAAATACCGTATCTGTTAAGTTTGATTTCCGTGACCTGGTTGTCACCGTAGTGTTGTAGTTTAGAGAACGAGATGGATTACACGACGAGAGAGCTTCTTAAACGTTACGCGCGGCTCGCCTTCGGGCAGCCGTTCGCGCCTGTGCTGTTGAATATCCTGGTGACTTCGGTCTGCGACATGCGGTGCACGCACTGCTTCTTCACGGACGAGTTGGACGACCGTCCGCGCAAGAAGTTGCAGATGAAGACCGCGGAAATCGAGCGGATTTCGGAGACGCTGGGCGGCAACCTCGGCGTCCTGATTCTCGCGGGCGGCGAGCCCTTCACCCGTAAGGACTTGCCGGAAATCGCCCGCGCTTTTTATCAGAACAATAAACTCGAATCGATCTACCTGATGTCGAACGGGCAGATTCAGAAGCGCATCATGCCGGACGTGGTGCGCATCCTCGAAGAGTGCCCGGAGCTGAACGTCACGGTCGCGCTCGGCATAGACGGATTGAAAGAGCAGCACGAGAAGATCCGGCAGAAGCCCGGCTCGTGGGACATCGCGATTGACACGGCGCGACAGCTACAGCAGATCAAGCAGGAGTACCCGCGCCTCGACGTGCAGACCTGCACCTGCTTCATGAACTCGAACCAGGACACGATTTTCGAGTGGTACGATTTTTTGAAGTACGAACTCCGGCCCGACAAGGTCAACTTCAACTACATACGCCCGCCGTCGGCGGACCCGAAAGAGTTGGAGATTGACCACGAGCGTTACGCTCGCCTGGCGCGGATGATTGACGACGACTCGCGCCACGCGGCCATCAAGAACAACTACGGCGGCGACGCCGGGTTCTTCAAAGCCGCGATAGACATCTACATGCACGGCCTCATCGCCAAGACGCAGGAGGAGCAGAAGGCGCAGATGACCTGCTACGCCGGAACGGCCGGCGGCGTCATCTACGACGAGGGCACAGTCTCTTCCTGCGAGAACCTTGAGCCGGTCGGGAACCTGCGCGACTACGATTGGAATTTCCAGAAGCTCTGGCTCTCGCCGGCGATGAAGGCGCGCCGCCGCAAGGCCGCCGACGGCTGTTTCTGCACGCACGAGTCGAACAGCTATTACCCGAGCCTGCCCTTCAACCCGCGCCACCTGATCCAGATCAAGAAGCTGGAGCGCGAGATGAAGAAGGCGCGGCGCGAGCTTGAAGGCAAAGACGCACAGCCAGAAAGGTTGAATGCCAGAGCTTGACGCGCGTAATGTGAAAAGGCCCAGAATATCTTACAGGATGCTCAATCCCATGAGTCGGAATGTATATCGAGTCTTTATCGCACACGGAAAGGACGACACCTGGATCGCGTCTCAAGTCGCGCGTAGCGTTAAAGACTGTGGGGCCTCGGCCATTCTTGACGTAGTCAATATCGCTAAGGGCGATAACTTCAAAGATGCGATCTACCGTGAGATCGCAGACAGCGATGAGCTCATTGCCATCCTCACGCCCTGGTCGGCGAAGCGGTGCTGGGTCTGGGTGGAAATCGGCGCAGCCTGGGGAAGGGGAAAGCGCTTGGTAGGGGTGCTTCATGGAATCACCCGCGCCGAGTTGGAGGAAATAAGCGGCGGCATTGCGGTGTTCGGGGAAATAAATACGCTTGAGCTAAATGAGTTCGATAAATATCTCCTACAGTTGCGTAGGCGTGCGAAGGAAGCACGAAACTAGTCCAACACGTAAGCTATGTTTCGAGAGAGAGTCCCGAAAATTCTGATCATCTCGTCCGACACGGGCGGCGGCCACCGCTCGGCGGCGGCCGCCATCGTCGCCGGGGTGCAGAAGTTTTTTCAGGGAGACTCTTACACCGTCCGCGTCGTGCGCGCCATCGAAGAGTCGCACGAGGTGACGAAGAAATTGGTCCGCCTCTACAACTGGGTGCTCCGTAACAAGCAGCACTGGATGAAATACCTCTACTGGGCCGTCAACCGCTTCCGCCCGGAGACGAGGGAGTTTTTCTACAAGAAGACGGTCGGGTACGTGCGCGACCTCTTCGAGCGCTGGTGCCCGCACGTCGTCGTCAGCGTGCACCCCCTGACGCAGCACGCCATCGCGCGCGTCCTCAAGGAACTGGGCCTGGCCGACAGGATTCCGCTCATCACGGTCGTCACGGACCCGTGCTACGGCTTCTGGAGGGGCTGGGCGTGCGACGACGTGCGGCTCTACCTGGTGGCGAGCGAGGAGGCGCGCCGGCAGTTGATCGACTACGGCGTCGCGCCCGAGCGCATCAAGATTTCGGGGATGCCCGTGCACCCCAAGTTCCAACTCCCGGACGAGCAGGCCGCGCGCGCCGCGCGCTCCGCGCTCGACCTGGACCCGTACAAGTTCACGGTCTTCGTCAACGCGGGCTGGGCCGGGGGCGGGAACATCCCGCGCATCTACAAGGAGCTGGCGCAAGGCGACCTGGACGTGCAGGCGATTTTTCTGGCCGGGAGCAACGAAGAGTTGCGCGCCGAGGCCGAGTCGGTCGCGGCCAAGGCGAAGTTCCCGATCAAGGTCATAGGCTACTCGGAGAACATAGAGCAGTTGATGAGCGCCGCGCACGTCATGGTCTCGAAGCTTGGCGGCCTGACCACGTTCGAGGCTTTCGCCTGCCGCGTGCCGATCATCGCGGACGCGACGACCGAGCCCATGCCGCAGGAGGCCGGAGCCGCTTCGCTGATAGAGAGCCGCGGCGCTGGCGTGCTCCTGAGCCGGGCGGTCGACATAGTGCCCGTCGTCCGCCGCATGCTCGAAGACTCGAAGCACTACGCGGCGATGCGCGCCGCGACGCTCGGGCTCGCCATCCCGAACGCGACGCGCCACATCGTGGAAGAAATCACGTCCCTCATCCCTAAGCCGGTCATGGCGCGCGACGAGCCCGCGCTGGTTGACGCGCGCACGCGCTAGGCGTCCGCCTGTTTGACGTTCACGCCTGATTCGGGTTTTAATCTTTCCCTTGCTATAAAGCCAAAGATTTTTCACTAATCACGACCCGCTTCGCTCGGTCGAAGCGGGTTTTTTTGGAGACTCCTGAAGTGAGCCTTTTGCTCGAAGGAAAGCGGGCCTTCATCACCGGCGGCACGCGCGGCATCGGCGCAGCCATCTGCGAAGTGTTCGCGCGCGAGGGCGCGGACGTGGCCTTCAACTACAACTCGCGCGACGACCTCGCGGAAACGACGGCCGCTAAAATCGAAGCGCACGGCCGCCGCACGCTCTCTTATAAAATCTCCGTGACCGACCGCATCGGCCTGAAAAAGATGACGCGCGAGCTGGTCGAGGCGTGGGGCGGGATTGATATCCTGGTCAACAACGCGGCCATCAACCGCGGCGACAACTTCGCCACGACGACCGACCGCGCCTGGGACGAGGTCATCAACACGAACGTCAACGGACTGTTCGCCGTCACCAAGCCCATCTACAAGCAGATGATTCGCCAGCAGAAGGGCACCATCCTCAACATCACCTCCATCGGAGCCATCCGCGCGCTGCCGACCGCCGTCCACTACGCGACCTCGAAGGCCGCCATGATAGGCTTCACCAAGTGCCTCTCGCGCGAGGCCAGCAACTTCGGCGTCTCCGTCAACGCCATCGCCGCGGGCATCTTCGACACGGATTTAGCTAACACCCTGCCGCAGCGGCTGCTGGATATGCACGACTCCTGGGTCCCCCACGGGCGCTTGGGTCGCCCCGAAGAGTTGGCCGAATTCGCCGCCTTCATGGTCTCCGAGCGCAACAGCTACATGAACGGCGAGATCGTCATCGTGGACGGCGGGGCCGTCACTTAAACTGAGAAGCCTCTCTGAAGCTTCCCCCCGCCAGGCCGCCGAACTGAAATCGAATTTCAAAGTTAATTGTTGAAATATTTAGTGTTGACGGCGGGGAAGGGGAGGCGTAATATCCGCCCATCGGCGTGAAGATGCAGGTCGGAACAATTCAGTTTGGAGGCGATGATGGCGAGTCAGGAATTGGTTGATAATTTGAATCGAGCTTTGGCGGCGGAACTGGCGGCGGTCATACAGTACATGCAGCACAGTTTCCTCGTGACGGGCGCGGAGCGCGAAGTTTACCGCTCGTACTTCCGCGACCAGAGCGAGGAGTCGCACGACCACGCGAAGACGCTGGGCGACAAGATCGTGGCGCTCGGCGGCGTGCCGACGGTCGAGCCCGGCATGATCCGGCAGTCGACGGACCTGGTCGAGATGCTGCGGCAGGATTTGGCGCTGGAGCGCGAGGCGATGGAGGCTTACATGGCCGCCTGGGAGTCGTGCAAGGAGACGAACCACCCGACGCGCTTCATGCTCGAAGAGCGCATCGCGAGCGAGCAGATTCACATCGAAGAATTGGAGAAGCTGACCTCCGAGCGCAAGGCGAGCATCACGAAAGAGAAGATTACTCTCAGGCAAGTAGGCTGAAGAGCGATAGGCGGTAGGCAGAAAGCAGAAGGCAGCATGAGACTCGGTTCTCTGCTGCCTTCTGCTTTTGTGGGTTCAGTCTTTAGTCCGTTTTAAGCGATGGTCGGAAACTGGATGACTTTGGCCGGCTCGGAAACCTGTCCCGTTTCGGCGCGGCGGCGGCCGATGCGATGACGCGCGACCGTGAGCGCGCGGTGCAAATCATCCACGTGCTCACCGTCGAGGCGTATGGTCTTCTGGCCGCACCAGCCTAAACCCTCGGTCCAGGTCAAATAGCGCAGGACGACTTGCTCGCCGTCCGCGCCCGACTCGATGGAGACTTCGACTTTCCGGTCTTCGCCGGAGGGGGACTGTGAAGGTTGAGATGCTGCGTTATGAGTGCTGAACACCGCTAGACTCCTCAGAGGAACTTTCCCGGATTCGGTCTTCTCTTCGCTTTGGGGCGAAATTGAAAACCAATTTCAATTAGGATTATGCCCGTTCGCGGAGTTGGTGTCAAGAATTTTCTCGGTTCTCGGGGAGAAATTTTTCGAGGGCGGCGAGGCGGGTTTCGAGCGCGCGCAACGTGCGCTGCATCTCGCCGAGGCGGCGGAAGGCCGCGGTCGAGCGCAGCCACTCGCGGTTGTCGAAGGCCGGGATGCCGGAGATCATCTTGCCGGGCTCGACGTTGTGGCTGGTGGCGCTCTTGGCCGTGAGCACCGCGTCGTCGCCGACGGTCAGGTGGCCCGCGACGCCGACCTGGCCCGCGAGAATCACGCGCCGCCCGATGTGTGAGCTGCCGGCGAGGCCGACCTGGGCGCAGACGAGCGCGTCCTCGCCGACGGTGCAGGAGTGGCCTATCTGGACGAGGTTGTCAATTTTGGCCCCGCGGCGGATGCGCGTCTCGCCGACCGAGGCGCGGTCAATGGTCGTGCCGGCCCCAATCTCCACGTCGTCTTCTATGACGACCGTCCCGGTCTGCGGAATCTTCAGCCAGCGGCGCTCCTCGTCCTTCGCGTAGCCGAAGCCGTCCGAGCCTATGACAGAGTTGTTGTGGACGACGACGCGCGAGCCTAAGCGCGAGCCCTCGCGGATGCTGACGTTGGAGTGTATGACGGAGTCCGCGCCGATGACGACGCCTTCGTAGACGGTCGCGTTCGGGTGTATGCGGACGCGTGGGCCAATTTCGGCGTCGCGGCCGACGACGGCGTTCGCGCCTATCCAGACGCCGTTGCCGACTCTGGCGGAAGAATCAATGACGGCCGCGGGGTGTATGAACGGCTCGAAAGGCGTCTCGGGGTGGAAGAGTCTTAGGGCGCGCGTGTAAGCGAGGTAAGGGTCTTTGGCGCGCAGGACCGCGATGTCACGCCCGACCTCGACGCCGGGGCCGACGAAGATGGCCGTGGCGCGTGTCGTCTGTACGCGCGGGGTGTAACGCGGGTTGGAAAGAAAAGTGACCTGGCCCGCGGCCGCTTCGTCCAGCCCGGCAGCGCCCGTTATCTCCGCGTCGGCGTCCGCCGCTTCGAGCGTCGCGCCGGTCTGTGCTGCGAGTTCCGTTAATTTCATGCGCGAGAGTTTAGCGCAACACGGTGAGGGTGCGCACGCGCCCCGGCGGCCGCTCACATCAGGTTAACGGGGTCAATTTCGAGGTTGACTGAGCGCAGGTCAGCCCCGCGCTCCTGTGCGTCGGCGAAGGCCATGTCTATCACTTCGCGCAGGCGCGGGCGGCTGCGGGATTTGATGAGGAGCTGGATGCGGTGCTCGCCGCGCAGGCGCGCGAGCGGGGCGGGGGCCGGGCCGAGAATGCGGCAGGCGCGGTCAGTGTTGGCCTCTTCGAGCGCCCTCTTCAATTCGGCGGCCGTCGCCTGCGCCCGCGTGAAGTCTTCGCCGTGAACCAGGAGCGAGGCGAGCGCGACGAACGGCGGGTAGTTGAGGCTCTTGCGGTAGCGAATCTCTTCCTCGTAAAAGCCCGCGTAGTCCTGCGCGCAGGAGTGCTTCAGCGCGTAGTGCTTCGGGTGGTAAGTCTGAATCAGCACGCGCCCGGCCCTGTCGCCGCGGCCGGCGCGGCCTGCCACCTGCGTAATCAACTGAAAAGTCCTCTCGGCCGAGCGGAAGTCGGGGAGCGCCAAGCCGGCGTCCACCGAGACGACGCCGACGAGCGTGACGTTAGGGAAGTCGTGCCCCTTGGCGAGCATCTGCGTGCCGACGAGCATGTCCAGTTCGCCCGCGCCGAATTCGAGAATGGCACGCTCGAAAAGTTTGCGGCGCGAGGTGGTGTCGCGGTCGAGGCGCGCGATGCGGAGCGAGGGGAAGCGCTTCTGCAACATCTCTTCCAACTGCTCCGTGCCTTCGCCGACGTAGTAGATGTACTTGCCCTGGCACGAAGGGCAGCGCGTGGGCGCGGGCCTGCGGTGGTTGCAGTAGTGACAGATGATGCTCATCTCGCTGCGGTGGTAGGTGAGCGTCACGTCGCAGTTGGGGCAGTGGATCGACTCGCCGCACGAGCGGCACAGGACGAAGGAAGAATAGCCGCGCCGGTTGAGGAGGATGATTGATTGCTCACCGCGCGCGTGCGTCTCGTCTATGGCCGCGAGGAGTTCTTCGGAGAAGACTTCGGGGCGGCCCTGGCGCGCGAAGACTTCGCGCATGTCTATGATCTCGGCTCGGGCCATCGCGCGGTTGGCAATGCGCTGTGCCAATTGCAGGTAGCGGTATTTGCCGCCGCGCGCGTTGTGGAAGGATTCGAGCGAGGGCGTGGCCGAGCCGAGGACGACGACCGCGCCCTCTTTGTTGGCGCGCACCACGGCCACGTCGCGCCCGTTGTAGTAGGGCGACTCCTGCTGGCGGTAGGAAGTTTCGTGCTCCTCGTCTATGACGACCAACCCCAAGTCGGAGACGGGCGCGAAGACGGCCGAGCGCGTGCCGATGACGACGCGCGCCTCGCCGCGCTTCAGGCGGCTCCACTCGTCGAAGCGCTCGCCCGTCGTCAGCGAAGAGTGGAAGATCGCCACGCGGTCGCCGAAGTGCGCGCGCAGGCGGCGCGAGAAGACTGGCGTGAGCGCGATTTCGGGGACGAGCATCATGGCCGTGCGGCCCTGCTGGAGTGCGGCGCGCATGGCGCGGATGTAGATTTCTGTCTTGCCGCTGCCCGTCACGCCGTGCAGCAGGAAAGCGCTGTAGCGCCCTTCGGCCAGCGGCTTCTCTATCTCGCGGAGCGCCGCGGCCTGCGCGTCCGTGAGCTTGATGTCTTCGATCTGGGGCAGCTTGGCCGTCGCCAGCGGGTCGCGCCGCACGTTGCGGACGAAGACCTCTATGACGCGCCTTTTCTCAAGTGTCTGAATCGTGGAGGCCGACGCGTCCGCCGCTTCGAGCAGGTCCGCGAAGGCCATCTCGCCGCCTTCGTCAATCAGGGTCTCTATGATTCGCTCTTGCGCCTTCGAGAGCGCGCGAGCCGAATCGGACGCGGCGTGCTCCTCGGCGGGGAGCAGGCGAACGGCCTTGCGCCGTTTCGCCTTCGCGAGCACGGAGCGCGCGCGGTGCGTGAGCTTAATCCAGCCGGCGCGTTCCAGGTCGCGCGCGACGGCCGAGGAGCGCGTCTCGCCTACGTGACGCGCGAGGAGCCTGAGCGGCATCTCGACGTGCTCGGCGATGAGGCTCAGGGCGCGGGCGCGCGCGGTCGCCATCCGGTGAAGGGGCAGGCGGGCCAATTCGTCGCGGCCCGCTGAGGTGATGGAGAGAATCTGTTCGACGGTCGCGTTCAGGCCCGCGGGCAGCGCGGCCTTCAGGACTTCGCCCCACGGCGCGGCGTAATAGTCCGCGACCCAACGCGTAATCTCCAGCACCTCCGGCGTCAACAAGGGCTCCGCGTCCAGCAGCTCTTCGGCGTCCTTAATCTCCGCGTCCGAGAGGTCGGCCGCAGGGTCAAGCTCTTGAAGCAGGGCGACGATGTAACCCGTCAGGCGCTTGCGGCCGAAGGGGACGAGGAGGCGCGAGCCGAGCCGCGCGTCCTCTCTGAGCGCGAGCGGCAGGCGGTACGTGAACGTCTGCGTCACGTGCAGAGGCACGGCGACCTCAGCGTACTGCGGCAGCGGCGCTGTAGACTCTTTTTGTTCGCGGGCGAGTGACTGCACGGCGAGCTAAGTTAGCGCGGAAGCGGTCAAAAGGTGAAGCGGTGCGCTAAGAGGACGCCAACAGCGCGCGGACTTTTTTCATGTCCTCCCAGACTTCGCGCTTCTTCGTCGGGTCGCGCAGGAGGTAAGCGGGGTTGAAGGTCGGCATCAGCTTCGCGCCCTGGTAGTCGTGGAACTCGCCGCGCATTTTCGAGATGGGCTTTTTGGTCTTGAGCAGGGCGCGCGTCGGCGTGTTGCCGAAGGCGATGACGACCTCGGGGCGCACGACGCGCAACTCGCGGTGCAGGTAAGGCGTGAAGAAGGAGAGCACCTCAGGCGTCAGCTCTTCGCCTGACGAAATCATCTTCACCGTGTTGGTCAAATAGCAGTCTTCGCGCTTCAGCCCGATGGCTTCGAGGATGCGGTTGAGCATCTGGCCGGCCGGCCCCATGAACGGCCTGCCCGAGTCGATGTCGGGCGCTCCCGGCGATTCTCCGACCACGGCGACGCGCGCCCCCACGGCCCCCTCGCCGAAAATGAAGATGCGGTCCGCGAACTCGGCCCGCGCCTTCGCCTTCCGCAAAAGCTCCTCGTTAATCTCCCCCAGCGTCTCGCCATCCTCGGCCGGGTTCTCGTCGAAAAGTGAAGACTGCATAAGAACAGTGACGTTGTGAAGAGTGAAGAGTGACAAGTTAAAGACAGGCTTTGTGCTCGTCACTTATCACTCGACACTTTGTTTAAGTAGTCCCGCACCGTCTTCATGTCCTCCCACGCCTCGCGCTTCTTGGAGGGGTCGCGCAGGAGGTAGGCGGGGTGGAAGGTGGGCATGACCTTGATGCCTTTGTAGTCCTGAAATTTCCCGCGCAGTCTCGTGATGCCCTCTTTGGTGTCGAGGAGGTTTTTCATCGCCGTGTTGCCCAGGACGACGATCACTTCGGGGCGCACCACCGCGATTTCGCGGAGCAGGAAAGGCTTGCAGGTCTTCGCCTCTTCGAGCGTCGGCGTGCGGTTCTGCGGCGGGCGGCAGCGGTTGACGTTGCCGATCATCACGTCCTCGCGCTTGAGGCCGATGGCCTCTATGATCTTGTTCAGCAACTGGCCCGCGCGCCCTACGAACGGCCTCGCCGACGCGTCCTCGTCCGCGCCCGGGGCCTCGCCGACGAACATCAAACGCGCCTGGCGGTTGCCCTCGCTGTTGACGATGTGCGTGCGCCCGGCCGCGAGCGGGCAGCGCACGCACTCGCCTATGTCGTTCCAGATGTCTTCGAGCGTCTCGTTCGCCTGCGGCAAGGAAGCCTCGTCCTTCGGCGTGATCTCTCCGAACAAAGTCTCCTGCGGCGGCGGAGGCTCCAACTCCGGCGTCCTTCTAGCGGTTCGTTTAGCCATGTCAGTCTGCTCTGGTGTGGAATAAGCTTCGCGCGTGGGGGGCGCGGGCTTGGGCTCGGCCTTCGGGGGGGACTCCGGTGTAGCTGCCGCCCGTGCGTTTCGCTGTAGCGCCGGGCTCTCCGCGACTCTGGCCGCCTGCGCCCGCGGCTTCTCTTCGCGCGGCGCGGCCGGTAAGTGGGCCGAAGAATCTTCGACCCCTGTGACGCCGAGTTCGCGTAAATAAGAAGCGCACTCGGCTGTGTCTTTGATTAACTCAAGCAGCTCGTCTTTCAACCTAGCACCTGCCTCCGGGCCGATTCGCCGCGCATTATCTCACACGCCGCTCCGCAGGCGTACCACTTCGTCTAGGATGCGGTGCGAGGCTTCGAGCTTCGACATGAGCGGGAGTTCCGTGGGCGCGCCGCCCGCGCGCGTGATGATGTGGACGACGTTGGTCGCGGCGTCGAAGCCCGCGCCCTCGCGCGTCACGTCGTTGGCGACGATGGCGTCGAGCCCTTTGCGTTCAAGTTTGGCTCGGGCGTGGGCCAGTATGTCGTCCGTCTCGGCGGCGAAGCCCACGACGAGGAGGCCGTTGCGGCGGTTCGCGGAGACTTCCGACAGGATGTCTGGCGTCGGCTCAAGCTCCAGCGTGAGCCGCTCGCCGGATTTTTTCATCTTGCCCGCGGCCCGAGACGCCGGCCGGTAGTCAGCGACGGCCGCCGCGGCGATGAAGACCGTCGAGCCCGCGACCTCTTTCATCACGGCCGCGCGCATCTCTTCGGCGGAGAGCGCGCGCACGAGCTTAACATCGGCGGGCGGCTCCACGCTGGTCGAGCCGGCGACGATTGTAACTTCCGCGCCGCGCGAGCGCGCGGCCTCGGCCAGCGCAAACCCCATCCGGCCCGACGAGCGGTTCGAGAGGAAGCGCACGGGGTCCAACTCTTCGCGCGTCGCCCCGGCCGTGATTAAAATCTTCTCGCCAGACAGGTCGCCGCCTGCGCGCCGCGACGCCTCGCGCAGCATTTCGAGCGCGGCGGCGACGATTCTTTCGGGCTCGCTCAGGCGGCCCGGCCCGAAAGTGCCGCAGGCCATCTCGCCCGAGTCCGGCTCGACGACGCGCACGCCGTCGGCGCGCAGTTGCCGCAAGTTGCGCCGCGTCGCCGGGTGGTTCCACATCGTCGTATTCATCGCCGGGGCTATCAGAACCGGCGCGTTCGAGGCCAGGTAAGTCGAGGTCAGAAAGTCGTCGGCCACGCCGTTCGCGAACTTGGCGATGATGTTGGCGGTGGCGGGCGCGACGACGAGGAGGTCGACCGACTGGGAGAAAGTTATGTGCGCGATTGGGTCCGGGTTGTCCGGCGCGTAGTCGTCGACGATGACGTGCGAGCCGGAGAGCGCGCGGAAGGTGAGCGGCGTGATGAACTCGCAGGCGCGCCGGGTCATCGCCACGCGCACGACGCAGCCCGCGCGTTGCAGCCCGCGCAGGATTTCGGCGGCCTTGTAAGCGGCGATGCCGCCCGAGACGCCGAGCGCGACCCGCTTGCCCGCGAACTCTGAAGAATCACCGGCCATCTTTGCGTGTTCCCGTTGCAGTGAAAATGTAACATTGCCGATGCCACGGCGCAACGCACTCGCGGGGCGGTTTGTGATAAACTCCGGCGCAAGAAGCAATGCCCCTTGTATCGTAAATGAAAAGCTACGGAAGTCCCGTTATTTTTGTGAGAGCGATGAGAAGAAAAAGGTTTGGTCTGGTCTTGCTCGTCGCGCTCGTCTTCGTGACGGGCGTGGGCGAGGCGGCGGCGCAGCGGCGGCAGCAGAGCGAGCCGCCCGAGTTCGGCCCCATCGTGAGCGCGTACCTGAGCTACCTCGAAAACGAGCAGGAAGTCGTGGACGACCGCGCGAGCCGGCACGAGATCAACAGGGCCTACTACATCAAGAATTCCAACCGCATACGCGCTCTCAGGCAGATGGCCTTGAAGATCGCGCGCGAAACCGACAACGATTATCTGCCGGAACTCGAAGCGGCCGCGCGCGACGAGCTGGGGAGTCTCTTCGAGACGCCGCCGAAGGTCACGGAGCTGCGCGTGGGCCAAATCTACAACAACACTTTCCGCTTCCTGGGCCCTGTGCGCTCCGGCGACGTTTACTACATCTTCGCGCGCCTGGACCCCTACGAGCAGGCCGAGCTGATGGGAAAAGAGAAGCAGACGAAGCCCGCGGGGGAAGCGCCATCGCAGGACGCCACGGCCGCGGACCAGGCGACGAGCCGGCCGCGGCGAGTGGGCTCGCCGTGACAAGCGGCGCGCGCGTGGATTATTGTTGAGCCCGATGCGCCAGCCGACACTATTCGAGAAGCGTAGCGGGGAGGTTGACGCCGTGCGGATCGTGCTCTACGCGCTCGGCGACTTTCAGGCGCGCGGGCTGGTCCTGGCCGAGCGCGACCTGCCGCTTGACCGCCTGCGGGGCGCGCTCCGCCGCTCGACCGATGCCCACGGCGTCGAAGAACTCTCGGACGAGGAGGCGGTCGCGGCCTTCCGCGCGCTCGGGGCCGAAGTCAGACAGGTCCCGCCCTTCGTCGCCAAGCACCCCTTCCGCGTCACCGTCCCCACGGAGCTTGCCGAACGCTCCCGGCAGGCTTACCAGGAAATCCTTTCCGCCTTGAAGCAAGCCTGAACCTTTGATGAGGTGGCAACCCCTTATGAGACATGATGAGAGTCGTCGCCGCTTTCTTCGTGACGCGGCCAAAGGCTTGGGCGCTGCCGCCCTCGGCACGCAGCTTTACAAGATTGTGCCAGCAAGTGGCCCTGCGGCCCGCCCGCACATCGGCGCGAATCCAGACCAGTCGAAAGTCCGCTTCGTGATTCACGGCGGGGCCGGGACGATTCTCAAAAGCGAGATGAGCGCCGAGCGCGAGCGTGAGTACCGCGCCAAGCTGACGGAGGCCCTGACCGTCGGCTACGACATCCTGAAGAAGGGCGGGCCGGGGCTGGACGCGGTCGAGGCCGCGATCCGCCTGATGGAGGACTCGCCGCTCTTCAACGCCGGGAAGGGCGCGGTCTTCACCAGCGCCGGGACCAACGAACTGGACGCCTCCATCATGGACGGCAAGACGCTCAAGGCCGGCGCGGTCGCCTCGCTCAAGCGCGTCAAGAACCCCATCAGCCTCGCGCGCCTCGTGATGGAAAAGTCCAAGCACGTGATGATGGTCGGCGAGGGGGCCGAGGCGTTCGCCAGGGAGCAGGGAATCCAACTGGTCCCGCAGAGCTACTTCTACACCGAGTCGCGCTGGAAGGCTTTGCAGCGCGAGAAGGCCGCCGAGGCGGAAAAGAACAAGGCCCCGCGGAAGCAGGAGCGGCAGCACGCTCAGTATCACGCGCACGAATATGGCACAGTCGGGGCGGTCGCCTTAGATTCTGGCGGGAACATAGCCGCCGGGACTTCCACGGGCGGGATGACGAACAAGAAGTGGGGGCGCGTCGGCGATTCGCCCATCATAGGGGCCGGAACCTACGCCAACAACGCCACGTGCGGCGTCTCCGCGACGGGCGACGGTGAGTATTTCATCCGCCTGGGCGTGGCCCGCGACCTCTCCGCGCTGATGGAATATAAGGGTTTATCCTTGCAGGAGGCGGCCGACGCCGTCATCGAAAAGGTGGGCAAACTGGGCGGGGGCGGCGGCCTCGTCGCCCTGGACAAGGGCGGCCAGATCGCCATGGCTTTCAACACGGCCGGGATGTACAGGGGGCGCATAGGGGCGGACGGCCAGCCGGTCGTCGAGATTTACAAGGATTAGCCGGGGCTTCAAAGGGGCCGCGAGCGGGGGAGCGCTGTCCCCGTAAAATTCTCTGGTAAAAGCCTCTAAAGTGTGTTAAGTTTCTGCTCCCATTACTCAAATGAGTGTTGACAGAGGCTCTGGAGTAGTGTAAAAAGGCGGAGATATTGAAGCCCTCAGTGGCTCTCATGCCTGCTTTTTTAGGAACGTTCGCGCGGTCGGCTTTGAAATGTCGAGATGGGGTCCAGCGAGAAGGGCCGCCAAAAATACCATCTCCCGCGAATCTCAAGGGGTACGCGGCGCGCTCTCAAAACTTTTTTCACTTTACGGGAGGAGAATTAATGATCAGCAGAACTTGGAGCCGCAAGTCCATCGCGTTCTGCCTGGCAGTAGCCGTCTTGAGCGTGTACTCGATGGTTGTGCTAGCGACGCCGGGACAGTTGGGCCAAACGGGAGCGTCAGGCGAATTGTCGGCGTCCGGGCAGGTCACAGTCAACGGCCAGAGCGCGATTTCGGGTGCCACCGTCTTTACGGACAGCACCATCCAGACGGCACAGAACAGTGTTGCCACCATCAGCCTAGGCAAGAACGGCCGCGTCGAGCTCCTGCCGGGCACCACGTTGAAGCTCAGCTTTAACGAGTCGGGCCTCACCGGTATGCTCGAATCGGGCCGCCTCCGCGTCTCGGTTCCGGCCGGCGTCTCCGCGGTCGTCAACACCAAAGACGGCTCGGTCGTCGCCGACACCACCCAGGCCGACGCCTTCACCATTGACACCGAGTGCGGCAACACGATTGTCGCCACCCAGGTCGGTAAAGTCGAACTGCGCGCGGGCAGCAAGGTCTCCCAGGTTGCCGCCGGCTCGCAGGACACGGCCGGTCAGGCCGCCCCCGGCACGCGCTGCACGCGCCTGCGCACTGAAGGCATGAAAGGCATCGGCGGCGGCGCTCTCGCGGCCCTGCTGCTCGCGGCCGGCGGTGCCATCGCGGCGGCGATTCTTGCAGGCCGTAGCGAGAACAACGACCTCAACTTCGGCGGCGACGTTACCGTGGTCAGCCCGACCAAGTAGTCGAAATTGTCAACCAGACCCGCGCGGGGCGCACTTTCGCCTCACGCGGCCAGAACGAAGCAACCTTGCGGGCCACGCGACAACAAGCGGCGCGTGGCCCGCAAGGTTTTGCTTAGCCGTAAATCGTGAATCGTGAATCGTAAATAGACGCGGCCGTCTTTCTTTTACGATTCACGATTCACGATTTACGATTTACGAAACGGATGCACATCGCAGTTATCGGTTCGGGGTATGTCGGCCTGGTCACTGGCGCTTGCTTCGCGGAGTTCGGCGTCGACGTGACCTGCGTCGACATTGACCGGGAGAAGATCGAGCGCCTCAAGGAAGGCGTCATCCCAATCTACGAGCCCGGCCTCGAACAGTTGGTCGTCAAGAACGCGCAGGCCGGCCGCCTGAAATTCACGACCGACCTGAAGTCGGCGGTCGAACACTCCCTGGTCATCTTCCTCGCCGTCGGGACCCCTCCGCGCGAGGACGGCTCGGCCGACCTCTCTTACGTCGAGGCGGCGGCGCGCTCCATAGCCGAGTGCATGAACGGCTACAAGGTGATCGTCACCAAGTCCACGGTCCCGGTCGGCACGGGCGCGCACCTTCGGAACCTGATCCGCGAGCGCCAGCGGGAGCGGACCAATTTCGCCATCGTCTCCAACCCGGAGTTCCTGCGCGAGGGCGCGGCCATAGACGACTTCATGCGGCCCGACCGCGTCGTCATCGGCAGCTCGGATGAAGAGGCCATCGCCATCCTGAAAGACCTCTACCGCCCGCTCTATCTGATCGAGACGCCCTTCGTCATCACCACGGTCGAGGCCGCCGAGTTGACGAAGTACGCCTCGAACGCCTTCCTCGCCACCAAGATTTCCTTCATCAACGAGATCGCCAACCTGTGCGACCTGATAGGCTGCGACGTGCACGACGTGGCGCGCGCGATGGGGATGGACGGCCGCATCGGCCGCAAGTTCCTGCACCCCGGCCCGGGCTTCGGCGGCTCCTGCTTCCCGAAGGACACGCGCGCCCTTTCGTCGGTCGCGCACAGGTACGGCGGCGAAACCCTGATCGTCGATGCCGTGATAGAGGTCAACCGCCGCCAGCGCGGCGCGATGATCCCGAAGATTGAGAAGCTGGCGGGCGGGCTTGAAGGCAAGACCATCGCCGTGCTCGGGCTCGCCTTCAAGCCCGAGACGGACGACATGCGCGAGGCCCCGTCCGTGGACATCATCCGCGGCTTCCTGGAGCGCGGCGCGAATGTGAGGGCTTACGACCCGGCCGCGGTGGACGAGGCGCGCAAGATTCTCCCGGACATTTTTTACGCCGAAGACGAGTACGACGCGGTCGAGGGCGCGGACGTGCTCGTCCTGATGACCGAGTGGAACCAGTTCCGCGCGCTCGACCTCGAACGCATACGCACCCTGCTCCGCGCGCCCAAAGTCGCGGACCTGCGCAACATCTACGAACCCGGAGCCATGCGCGAACTCGGCTTCGACTACATCGGGGTAGGAAGGTAAAGAATTTTTGATTTGCGATTTTTGATTTGGGCCAATCAAAAATCGCAAATCAAAAATCGCAAATTCACATGTCTCTCTCAGGAATCGTACTGGTCACGGGCGGCGCGGGCTTCATAGGGTCGCACATCGCGCAGGGGATGGCGTCGCGCGGGGCGCGCGTGCGCGTGATTGACGACCTCTCGACGGGCCACAGGGAGAATCTGGAAGAGATAGGCGGCGACGTTGATTTCCGCCAGGCGAATCTGGCCGACGGGCGCTCGCTCGCGTCCGCCCTCGAAGACGTCGAGCTGGTCTTCCACGAGGCGGCGATTCCGTCCGTGCCGCGCTCCGTGAAGAACCCTTTGGAGACTCACGTCGCGTGTGTCGACGCGACGTTCGCGCTCCTGAACGCCGCGAGGGAGAGGGGCGTCCGGCGCGTCGTCTACGCCGCTTCGAGTTCCGCCTACGGCGACCAGCCCACCTTGCCGAAAGTCGAGGACATGCGCCCCGAGCCGCTCTCGCCTTACGCCGCGGCCAAGCTCGTCGGCGAGTACTACTGCCAGGTCTTCACGCGCGTCTACAACCTGGAGACGGTCTGCCTGCGCTACTTCAACGTCTTCGGGCCGCGCCAGGACCCCAGCTCAGAATACTCGGGCGTGGTCTCGCGCTTCATCAGCGCGCTCCTGAGCGACGAGCGGCCCGTCATCTACGGCGACGGCGAGCAGTCGCGCGACTTCACCTACATAGGGGACGTGGTCGAGGCCAACGCGCGCGCCGCGGAGACCAAAGCCGGCGTCGGCCGGGTCATCAACTTCGCGCGCGGCGAGAGAACGACGCTCAACCAACTCCTTGAGGCGGTGAAGAAGATTACGGGGCGCGCGGACGTGGAGGCAGAGTACAGGGAGCCGCGCAAGGGCGACGTGCGCCACAGCCTCGCGGACATCACGCGCGCCCGCGAACTGCTCGGCTACACCCCGCAGGTTAGTCTGGAAGAGGGCCTGCGCCACACGATTGACTGGTGGAAGCGGAGCCGGTTCGCGGGCCAGGGCTAAATGTATTCGCCCGTATTTAGACCAAACCCCGCCTCTGGCAGGTTTTGCAAAGAACCAATCTCCTCGGGTCTATTTCGCGAACCCGAACTTCTATTTCCACTCTACTCGACGAGCAAACCTTAAACCACTCCGACTCTTTAGTCGTGTAATTCGGCGTGCTTCTGTCGCTGATATGCTGGCAGATTGCGCCGTGAAGTATTGGGTATGGTGCGCGCAGCATCGCTTTATCTGTGTTAACCACGAATCCCTCGGGATTACTTTCAAGCCAGTCGAAGTATTCGACATCGCTAGCCATATCTCTGAAAACTTCGGCCATCAGTCTTTCCTTTATTCGGACTCCACCATCTTCCTTAAACTCTCCGTGTAAGGCGGGCGGGCGACTCCCCTGTCGGTGATGATGGCGGCGATGAGTTCGTGTGGCGTCACGTCGAAGGCGGGGTTGTGGACCGCTACGCCCTCCGGGGCTAGGCGCTGGTCGCGGACGTGCGTGACCTCGCGCGCGTCGCGCTCCTCGATGGGAATCTCCTCGCCGGACTGAAGCGTCATGTCGAGCGTGGAGACGGGCGCGGCCACGTAGAAGGGGATGTCGTGCTGGCGCGCGAGGACGGCGACCATGTATGTGCCAATTTTGTTGGCCGTGTCGCCGTTGGCGGCGATGCGGTCAGCGCCGACGACCACGGCGTCGACCTTGCCCTGCTTCATCACGTGCCCGGCCATGTTGTCCGTAATCAGCGTGACCGGAATCTCGTCCTTCGCCAACTCCCAGGCCGTCAGCCGCGCGCCTTGCAGGAAGGGGCGCGTCTCGTCCGCGATGACGGCGACGCGCTTGCCCGCGTCGCGCGCGCCGCGGATGACGCCGAGCGCCGTGCCGTAGTCGCCGGCGGTGGCGAGCGCGCCCGCGTTGCAGTGCGTCAGCACGGTCGCGCCGTCCGGGATCAGCTCGCCGCCGAAGCGGCCCAGTCTGCGGTTAGACTCCACGTCCTCGTTAAAAATCGCGTGTGCCTCGGCCACCAGGCGTTGCTTGATTTCTTCCACGTCCTCCGTCTCCGCCTTCGCGCGGCGGAACGCAACGCGCATGCGCTCTATGGCCCAAAAAAGGTTGACGGCCGTCGGGCGCGTCGCCCCCATCACGTCGCACATGTAGTCGAAGTCGAATTCGAGGTCGGCGACCGAAGTCCCCACGGACTGCTTCGCGCCGAGCGCGAGGCCGAAGGCGGCCGAGACTCCTATGGCCGGCGCGCCGCGCACGACCATCTTCTTGATGGCCTCCGCCACCTCCTCGTACGAGCGCAGCATCAGGTACTTTTCTTCCGTCGGCAGGATGCGCTGATCCAACATGCGCACGCCCTCGTCCGTCCACTCCACAGTCTTGATCATTTACAGAGATTGCTCCTTGAGGTCGGATTAAGTCGAAGGGGCATCTTACTCGACCAACCCGAGCGGAAGCAAAAGTGGAGGGGGCCGCGGCCAACGCTTGCGCGCCGGCCGCGGTAAGTTTCATAATCCCCGCGCGAAGCGTCCCCCGCGGCCAGTTTATCTAAGAAACCCTGGGCCGCGTGTCCTCGTATTCATACGGGAAACATCCGACGGGAGAAGCCTATGTACTGTCCGCAATGTGGTGCCAATCCGAGCGACGAGTTGAAGTTCTGTAACATGTGCGGGGCGAACCTGCACGCCGTGCGCAAGGCGATTGCCACGCGCGAGACCGACGAGAAGTTCGACTGGGGCAAGACGTGGGTCGCGGAGATGTTCATCTCCGAGGACGAGCGCAAGAGGCGCAAGTACGAGCTTGAGCGGAGCATGGACCCGGAGGTGCGGCGCGCCAACGAGGTTAAGGGCGGCGTCATCACGAGCTGCGTCGGCGTCGGCCTGATGGTGTTCCTCCGGTTCTTCATGGAGGCCGTGATCCGGGCCGGGCGCGTCCCGCCGGAGGCCGCGGAGATTCTCAAGAGCGTTTGGCTCGTCGGCATCATACCTTTATGCGTCGGCGTGGGCCTGCTGATTAACGGCCTCGTCGTCAGTAAGAAGCTCGGCAAGTGGACGTCGAAAGAGCTGCCGGCGAAGTCCAACGCCGTAGACGGCGGCCCGGAGCCGCGCTCGCTGCGGCCGGCCGACACGACCGAATTCATCACCCCGGACTTCAGCGTCACCGAAGGGACGACGAAACACCTGAGGACCGGCCAGAAGCAGTAGCCTTTTGACTTTTCCCGCGCGGGCGTGATAACGTCCGCGCCGCAATCAAAAAAGGGAATCTGAATTTCCTTCGTTCTTTTCAGAAAGAAGCGTCCGGGTGCCCCGTGCAAAAGAGCGGGGAGAATAGGGAAGCGGGTGTGAATCCCGCGCGGTCGCGCCACTGTGAAGAAGGCAAGAGTAACAAGCGAAAAGGAACAAGTTTAGAACGAAGACGATTCTTTACTTCTACCTTTTACCTTTTATCTTTTCCTTTCTAAGCCAGGAGACCTGCCCGTTGACGTTGCTTTTGCAGCCTTTTGAGCGCCTCGCGTCAAGGTGTTCAGGCCGCACGCCGGGTCTCCATCTTTCTCCTGTCGAGTGAAAGTCCCGCCGCCAGCCTGCCAGCCCTTCGCGAGAAGGCGCAGGAAAGCGACGGGGCTTTTTTGTCTAACTCAAACCGAACCAGAATAATCTTCGCGCTCGCGTTCATCGCCTTCGCGCTTCTCCCTTCCTGCTCGCCGCGCAGCGCAGACGCGCCGACGACCGGCGGGGCCGAGACGCGCGAGGTGACGGACGAGTCCGGGCGGCGCGTGCGTGTGCCAATTCGCCCGCGGCGCGTCGTGACGCTCGCGCCGAATTTGACCGAGATAGTTTACGCCGTCGGCGCGGGCGACCTGCTCGTCGGCAACACGACTTACTGCGACTACCCAGAGGAGGCCAGGCAGGTCGCTAAAGTCGGCGACACGCTCCAGCCGAACGTCGAGCGCATCATCGCGCTCCGGCCCGAAGTCATCTTCGTCTCCACGGCCTCGCAACTCGAAACCTTCACCAAGCAACTGGACGAGCGCGGGATCAGCGTCTTCGTCACGGACCCGCACGACCTCGAAGGAGTCTTCAAGTCAATCAGGACGCTCGGCGAGCTTTTGGGCCACGAGGACGAGGCCGCAAACCTCGTCAACAAACTCCGCGGGCGCGCCGCGCGCGTGCAGGAGGCGGTCCTCCTGCGGCCCACCGTCAAGGTCTTTTACCAAGTCTCGCCGCAGCCGCTGTGGACGGCGGGGAGTAAATCCTGGGTCACGGATTTGATTCGCAGGGCCGGGGGAAAGTCTGTGACGGCGGGGGTCGAAGGCGAGTGGATGCGCTACAGCGACGAGGCGGCGCTCGCCTCGCGCCCCGAGGCGATCATCATGGCGACGGGCGGCGAGAAGATGGAGGTCGCCCCGGCTTTGCGGAACTCCCCGGCGGTTAAGGCCGGGCGCGTCTACGGAATCAACGGCGACTACCTTTCGCGCCCCGGCCCGCGACTCGTGGACGGCCTTGAGCAGATGGCGCGCGCGCTTCACCCGGAAGTTTTCTGAGCCAGAATTTTCGATGAAGACGATGACGATTGACGAAGGGGCAAAGCTGGTGCGCGGCGCGCGCTCGACGCTGCGCCGCACCGTGCTCGTCTGCCTGGCGCTCGCCGCGGCGCTTCTCCTCGTCGTCGTCGCCGCTTCGGTCATCGGCGCGGAGCGCCTGCCCATCGCCTCTTCGCTCTGCGCGCTCTTCACAGGGGGCGGCGCGTCGTGCGGCCTGACGCCGGAGCAGGGCAGCATCCTTTTCGACATACGCCTGCCGCGCATCCTGCTCGCGGCGAGCGTGGGCGCGTCGCTGGCGTGTTCGGGCGCGGGCTACCAGGCGCTCTTGAGAAACCCGCTCGCGGAGCCTTACCTGCTGGGCATCTCGAACGGCGCGGCGGTCGGCACGATGATCGCGCTGGTCTTCTTCGGCGCGGGCGAGGAGGGCAGCGAGTGGGTGCGCCCGGTGATGGCATTCGCGGGCGCGCTCGCCTCGACCCTGCTCGTCTACAGGCTGGCGCGCGGGCGCACGGGCGCGTCGCCCGAAAAGCTGATTCTGGCGGGCGTGATCGTGACGACGTTCCTCTCGTCGGCCATCGTCTTCATCACGACGCTGATGGACGCGACGCGCATACGCGCCTTCACCTTCTGGCTGCTCGGCGACCTCTCGGGCGCGAGTTCCAAGCTGCTCACGGTCGCAATCGTCGCGGCCGTCGTTGGCACAATCGTGCTGGCGCTCAACGCGCGCTCCCTGAACCTCTTGATGCTGGGCGAGCGCGACGCCTTCGACCTCGGCGTCGAAGTCGGGCGCGTGCGGTTGACGGTCTTTCTCGCGGCGAGTCTCCTGGTCGGCTCAAGCGTCGCGGCCGCAGGGTCCGTCGGCTACGTAGGGCTGGTCGTCCCGCACCTGGTGCGGCTCTCGCTCGGCGGCGACAACCGCACGGCCGTGCCCGCCGCGGCGCTCGCGGGCGCTCTCTTCGTCGTCGTCGCGGACACGGCCGCGCGCACCGTCATCGCCCCGCGCGAGCTGCCCGTCGGCGCGATCACCGCGCTGATAGGCGCGCCGCTTTTCGTCCTCCTACTGCGCAGAGGTTGAGATGCTGGAAGCCCGCGACATCAGCGTCAGGTACGACGAGCGCGTGGCGGTCGCGGGCGTCTCTTTGCGCGCGCAGCCCGGAGAAGTGACGGCCGTCATCGGGCCGAACGGGGCGGGGAAGTCAACCCTGATGAGGGCGCTCAACGGCGCGCTTCCCGTGGCGGGCGGCGAGATTTTGCTGGACGGAAAGCCGCTGCGCGGTTTCGCGCGCCGCGTGGTGGGCCGGCGAATCGCGGTCGTGGCGCAGGAGGCTGAGCTGAGGTTCCCCGTGACGGTGACGGAGTTCGTGCTCGGCGGGCGTTACGCTTGGTCGAGCGTGGGCGCGTGGGGTTGGGAGACGGAAAAGGATGTCGCGGTCGCGCGCGAGGTCCTGCGCGAGACGGAGTTGGAGGAGTTCGGCGCGCGCCTGATGAGTGAGCTTTCGGGCGGCGAGCGCCAGCGGGCCGTGCTCGCGCGCGCCCTGGCGACCGAAGCCGGCATCCTGCTCCTCGACGAGCCGACGGCGAACCTGGATTTGGCACACCAGGCGACGCTGCTACGGCTCGTGCGCGCGCGCTGCGACGAAAGGCAAGCGTCCGCGGTCGTCGTCACGCACGACATCAACCTGGCGGCCGAGTTCGCGGACCGCGTCATGCTGCTCAAGGGCGGCCGCGCAATCGCCGTCGGCGCGCCGCGCGATGTCCTGACCCCGGACACGCTGCGCGAAGTTTTCGAGATCAGAGTTTTAGTGGACGCGCACCCGGTCACGGGCGCGCCACGCATCACGCCGGTGCACGAAGCGCGCCGGTAGTTCTAAACCAGACGGGCGGCCGGATAAGGGAAGGCGGTGCAAAGCCGCCACTGCCCGCGCAACTGTAAGCGGCGACTGCGCTCCGAAATCAAGCCACTGTCCCTTGACGAGACGGGAAGGCGTGAAGCGCAGGCGGTCTGCTGAAGGTCTTTGACAACTTGGTTCGGGATTCGGGTCTTGTCCCCTCCGGGGATGAGACCCGAACCCCGAACCAAGTTGTGAGGACAATCGGCAGACCATAACCGCGAGTCAGGAGACCTGTCCGGCGCTCAATTTCGGGCTCGTACTGCGACGGGCAGGAGAAGCTACACATGACATACATCACACCAAGCGATGGGGCGGCGGGGTCCGCCTCGCGAACCGGACTTGCGGGCATCCTTGCCCTGCTCGTCCTTCTCTTTTCATCTTCGACAATCGCCTTCGCGCAAAGCGGCGGGGCAACTATCACTGGGCGCGTGACGGACGAGCTCGGCGCGGCCGTGGCGGGCGCGCAGGTGGCGTTGCGCTCGCGCGAGGGGCTGCGGCTCGCGGCGCAGACGAACGACGAGGGCGTTTACAGTTTCGACCGCCTCGCCGCGGGCGACTACATACTGGAAGTCACGGCGCGCGGGTTCGCCGTCGCGACCTCGGGCGGGGTGCGCGTCCGCGTGGGCCAGAAACTCGAACAGGATTTCGCGCTTTCGGTCGCGGCCATCAGCGAGAACCTCGTAGTCGTCGCGACGGGCACGCCGCAGCGCGCCGACGAAGTCTCCAAAGCGGTCACGCTCGTCGAGGAAGAACAGATCGAGACGAGGCGCGAGCTGACTCTGTTCGAGGCGCTGCGCGGCACTCCGGGGCTGCGCGTCCAGCAGCAGGGCTCCTACGGCTCGATCACCTCCCTGCGCCTGCGCGGGCAGAGGAACTTCGACACGGCGATCCTGCTCGACGGCCTGCGCGTGCGCGACGCGGCCGACATCAACGGCTCCGCGCTGCCTTTCATCACGGACGTGCTGCCCGCGGACTTGGACCGCGTCGAAATCCTGCGCGGCTCAGGCTCTTCGATTTACGGCACGAACGCCATCGGCGGCGTCATCAATCTTGTGCCAAAAGCCGGCGCGGGCGAGCCCCGCTTCCAGGTGAGCGCGGAAGGCGGGAGCCTCGCTCTCGCGCGCGCGCGCGTGCAGGGCTCGGGCGGAATCGGCCGCCGCGCGGGCTACAGCTTCGGGTTAACAAGGCTGGACGTGCGGCGCGGCGTTGACGGCGACGACCAGTACGGCGCGACGGCCGCGGGCGCGCGCTTCCAGTTCGACGTGACGCCCTCCGTCCAGTTGAGCGCCAACTTTTATGGCACAATCTCCAACGCGCGGACTAACAGTGACCCCGTCGCGCTCGCGCCCGCCTTCTCTTCAGACGAGCAGTACCCGCGCGCCGTCGAGGGCGTCACCTTCCAGCCGGACATGAACAACCCCGACCTCGGGCGGCGCAACCGCCTGCTCGTCGGGAGCGTGCGGCTCTCGCAGCGCGTCAACGAGATTTTCTCTTACACAATCGCCTACCAGCACGTCTCGTCGCGCCGCCGCAACTACAACGGCCCCCTGGTCGACCCGCGCTACGCGTCCTTCTTCCCGTTCGGCGACTTCGAGTTCAACAGCACGAACAACGGCTCGACACAGACGCTGGACGCGCGGGCCAATTTCCGGCTGGGCCGCGCGAACCTGCTCACGGCCGGGGCGGAGTACGAGCGCGAGACCTTCTTCCAGCAGTCCGTCCCTTCCTTCTCGCTCCTGAACGGCACGACCGACCGCCAGCGCACGTTCGCCGTCTTCGGCCAGGACCAAATCTTCCTGCTCGACGACCGCCTGCAAATCTCGCTCGGCGTGCGCGGGCAGTTCTACAGGATCAGCGCCGCGGCGCGCCCCGGCGCGCTGAGCGGCATAGAGGCGGAAAGCTCCGTCACGGGCGACGGCTCAATCGCCTACTTCATACGCTCCACGGGCACGAAGCTGCGCGCGCACGTCGGCAACGGCTTCCGCGCTCCCTCGCTCTTCGAACGCTTCGGCGAGGCCGTCATCGTCGGCGTGCCGCAGCGCATAGGCGACCCGACCCTGCGCGCAGAGCAGTCAATCGGCGCTGACGGCGGCTTCGACCAGCGGCTCTTCGAGGACCGGCTGCGCTTCGGCGCGACCTACTTCTACACGCGGCTCCAGCGCGTCGTCTCCGCGACCTCGTTCGCGACGGACCCTCTGGGCCTGGGCCGCTTCTTCGGCTACGTCAACCGGCCGGGCGGCGTCGCGCGCGGCGTCGAGAGCTACATCGAAGCCGCGCCGTTTCGCGGCACGGACGTGCGCGCGTCCTACACCTTCACGAACAGCGACCGTTTTGTGCCAGGTTCGGGCCTGCTCAGAGAGTACGTCATCCCGCGCCACCTTTTCGGGCTGACGCTCAACCAGCGATACAGGGCGTTCCTCTTCAGCTTCGACCTCAACCACACTGGCACTTACATAGCGCCTGTCTTCGACCTCTCGTTCCGGCAGGCGGTCCTCACCTTCGGCGGCTACACGAAGGCCGACGCGCACGTCACTTACGAGCGCGCGTTGTCCGAAGGGGTCCGGCTGATCCTGTTCGGGGGCGCGGATAATATTTTCGACAGGGAGTATTTCGAGAACGGCTTCCGCGCGCCCGGAGTGGTGGGCCGGGGGGGCGCGAGCGTCAGGTTTTAGATTTCGGATTGCGGATTGCGGATTTTAAAGGCAGCCAGGCCGCTCTTTAAATCCGCAATCCGAAATCAGCATTCCGCAATCGACTCAGTCCGTGACGCGCGCGCGACCATCCTTGGTCATGAGCGCGCCCACCAGGAAGATTACGCCGAGCAGAATGTGGATGGCGTGATCGGCCGTGCCGAGCATGAGCTGGTTCGGGATGACGTTCAGCATGCGATCGTCGCCCGTGCCCATGATGAACCCCACCACGCCTAGCAGCAGGTAGACGGCGCCGAAGACCAGACAGAAGGCGCGCGCCGCGCTGAGTGAAGCCGCGAAGCCGAAGTAAAGCGCGACGGCCCCGGAGATGAGGTGCACCAGGTTGTGCGCCGTCGTCAGGTGAGCGCCGAGCAGGTCGCTCTTGGCGAAGCCGATGAGGCCGACCAAGATGAACAGGACGCCTAGAAGTTTGCAGATAGTTTTAGCCATGATTTTCTCTTGTCTCTCCTTTTTGAGAAAAGGTCTTACAACCGGGAGCGGTCGCATCGTCTCTTCCTCAAAGGACGCTGCCGCGTGTTTTCAAAGTGCGAGAGAAGGCTGGGATGCGCGGATTGTACACCAAACGCGCCGATTGTCAGCAAGAATTTCGCCCGCGCGCGGGGGCGCGGCCGGCCGCCTCTCGTTTGAGCGCCAATTTCCGCGGGTGATATACTCCGACCTGGAATCCCCGCGGTCCACCAGGGAGCTGAAAGATGAAGTACCAATCGCTCAGTAGATATTTACGGGCCTTCGGCTGGAACGGATTTACGCGCCCGACCGCCGCACTCGCGCTGGCCCTGTTGCTGCCCGTCGCGGCCTCGGCCTACACGGTCGTCCTCCGCAGCGGCCGGCGTGTGGAGATTCCCGCGGCGTTCACCGTCACGAAGTTGACGCTCACCTACGAGGCCGCGCCCGGCATCAACGTCACGCTTCAGATGGCGACCATTGACATCCCCGCCACCGAGCGGGCCAACAACGAGCCGGCCGGCGCGCTGCTCAGGCGCGCGGAGCGGCCCGCGACTTCGGCGACCGGCGCGGGCACTGCGGCACAGCCGAGAGCGCCGCGGCGCGAGTTGACCAGGCAGGACATAGAGAGTGCGCGCGCGGCGCGTGCGAAGAGCGAGCAGGATTATGAGCGGCGCAGGGTGGAATTGGGCCTGCCGTCACGGGAAGAGACGCGCCGGAGGACGGAGGAGGAAACGCGTCGCCTGGGCGAGATGTCGCGCCAGGCCCAGGCCGAAGAGGCTCAGGCCGAGAGCTACTGGCGCGCGCGGTCGAGCGAGCTGAGGAACGAGATGGCTACCGTTGACGCGGAGATCAATTACGTCAGCGCGCGGCTGGCGGAGATGCCAGCGTTCGTGCCAACCCTCTGGGGCTACGGCGGTGTCACCGGCGGCGTGCCCTTCTCCGTCACGCCGGCCGTTAGATTCCCCGTGACGACGGGGAATCCGGGCTTCATGCGCGGGACTAAGCCGGGCGTGCCGCAGGCGGGCTTTCTGGCTTTCGGCGGCATCGCGGCGCAGGGACACGTTCCTGTAAACCCGGGCTTGCTGCACAGGCCGATAAGGCCCGGCTTGCCGCGTGGAGGTTTCGGCCGCCGCGGCATCCACCGGCGCGGAATCGGCGTGCCGGCCGCGCCCTTCTTCGGCGTGCCCTACGGCGGTTATGATTACTACTCAGATCAAGCCAACCTGGTCTCTCGCCTGCGCGAGCTTGAATCCGCGCGCGCAAGTCTTCGAGCGCGCTGGCGCTTGCTCGAAGAAGACGCCCGCCGCGCAGGCGCGCTGCCGGGCTGGTTGAGGGAATAAAGAAGTAATCAGTAGTCAGTAATCAGCCACCAGCTTTTCGCTGTTACTGACTACTGACCACTGATTACTGACTACTGCTTATGAAAAACGGTTGGGAAACAGTCATCGGTCTTGAGATTCATGCTCAACTGAGCACGGAGTCGAAAATCTTCTGCGGGTGTTCGACGCGGTTCGGGGACGAGCCGAACGCGAACACGTGTCCCGTGTGCCTGGGGCTGCCGGGCGCGCTGCCCGTCCTGAACCGGCGCGCGGTCGAGTTGGGCGCGCGCGCAGCGCTCTCGCTCTCCTTGCGGATTAACGAGCGGTCAATCTTCGCGCGCAAGAACTATTTTTACCCGGACCTGCCGAAGGGCTATCAAATCTCGCAGTACGACCAGCCCTTCTCCGAGCTGGGCGAGTTGGAGATCATGACGGCCGAGCGCGACGAGGGCGGGCACGCGCGCGAGTGGCGACCCCTGAAGGTCCGCATCACGCGGCTGCACCTCGAAGAAGACGCGGGCAAGAACGTGCACGAGGGGCTGCCCGACGTTGACCGCTACTCCTACATAGACCTCAACCGCGCGGGCACGCCGCTCGCCGAGATTGTCACGGAGCCAGACTTCCGCTCGTCCTGGGAGGCTTACGATTACGTCAACCACGCGCGCCACGCGTTGCAGTGGGTCGGGGCCTCGGACGCGGACATGGAGAAGGGGAACCTGCGCTGCGAGGCGAACGTCTCCGTGCGCCGCGTCGGCGACGAGAAGTTCGGAACGAAGGTCGAGCTGAAGAACCTCAACTCTGTCCGCTTCATGCAGCGCGCCATCGAGTTCGAAATCGAGAGGCAAATCAACCTGCTCGAATCGGGCGGCCGTGTCACGCAGGAGACGCGGCTCTGGGACGAGCGCGCGGGCCAGACGCGCGTCATGCGCTCGAAGGAAGAGGCGCACGACTACCGCTACTTCCCGGAGCCGGACCTGCCGCCGCTCGTCGTCACGCGCGAGTTCATAGAGGGCGTGCGCGCCGCGCTGCCCGAATTGCCCGACGCGCGGCGCAACCGCTTCATGCGCGAGTACGATCTTTCGTTCAACGACGCGACGCAGCTCGTGTCCAGCCGCGCGCTCGCGGACTACTACGAGCAGGCGGCGAAGGCTTCTTCGAACGCGCGCGGCGCGGCCAACTGGATCAGGTCCGAGCTGGTGCGCGAGCTGGAGGCGGCGGGGTTGACGGCCGACCGCAGCCCCGTCGCGCCGGAGGAGTTGGCCGCGCTGCTGCGCCTGATCGACGAGGGCAAGATCAGCGGCAAGCAGGGCAAGGACGTGCTCGTGGAGATGTTCGCCTCGGGCAAGACGGCCGGCGCAATCGTGGAGGAGCGCGGCCTCGTGCAGGTGAGCGACACGACCGAGATTGACGCCATCATCGAGGGCGTCATCGCCGCCAGCCCGCAACAACTGGCACAATACCGCGCCGGCAAAGAGACCCTCTTCGGCTTCTTCGTCGGCCAGGTGATGAAAGCCTCCAGGGGCAAGGCGAACCCGAAGGTGGTCAACGAGCGGTTGAAGGGAAAACTTAATGGGTGACGGGTGAACAGTGACGGGCGACAGGAGAAAGCAAGACCTTGTCTTTCCCTGTCGCCCGTCACTGTTCACCCGTCACTGTTCACGGGGGCTTTATGAATCTTAACGGCAAGACGGCGGTAGTCACGGGGAGCACGAAGGGAATCGGGCGCGCGATTGCGGAGGCGCTGTTGCGCGAGGGCGTGAACGTGTGCGTGAGCGCGCGGCACGCGGACGAGGTCGAGCGCGCGGTCAGTGAGATGGCCGACGCGGGCGAGGGCAGGGTCGCGGGCGCTGTCTGCGACGTGCGCGAGTACGAGGAGGTGAAGGCGCTCTTCGAGCACGCGGCCGCGGAGTTCGGCGGCGTGGACGTGCTGGTCAACAACGCGGGCGTGGGCCACTTCGGGCGCGTGGACGAGATGTCGCCGGAGGACTTCCGCGCGGTGATAGAGACGAACCTCTTCGGCGTCTTCTACTGCTGCCGCGAGGCCATCCCGCGCATGAAGGAGCGCGGCGGCGGCTACATCGTCAACATCTCTTCGCTCGCCGGCACCAACGCGCACCCGCAGATGGCTGCCTACAACGCCTCTAAGTTCGGCCTCAACGGCTTCAGCGAGGCGCTGATGCAGGAGGTGCGGCACGACCGCATACGCGTCAGCTACGTCATGCCCGGCTCGGTCAACACCTACTTCGGCGGCGACGAGCCGGACGAGAGCCAGAGCTGGCAGTTGCAGCCCGAGGACATCGCGCGCGCCGTCCTGGACTTACTCAACACCGACGACCGCGGCCTCGTGAGCCGCGTGGAAATCAGGCCGAGCCGCCCGCCGAAGAAATGAGAGCCTGTAGGAGACGCCGACCGAAGATGAAAATATTGCCCCTCACCCTGCTCGCCTGCCTGCTTTTGGCCGGCGCGGCGGGCACTCAAAACAACCCCTCCCCGGCGCAGCCACAGAAAGAGTCCGCCGAGGCTTCGTCGCCGGAGGTGCTCGAATCCACGAAGCTGAGCGCGGAAGTCGTGCGCCTGCACAAGGCGGGCAAGTATGACGAGGCGCTCCCGCTGGCGAAGCGCGCCCTGCAACTCCGCGAGAAGACGCTCGCGCCCGGACACTCGCTGATCGTTGACGCGCTCTCGAACCTCGCCGAGTTGCACGGCGCGAGGCGCGACTACGCGACGGCCAGGGATTATTACCAGCGCGTCCTCGCCATCTACGAACAACAATCGCCGCCGCAGAACCGCGCGGCCCTGGGCCGCGTGCTGGACAACGCCGGCTACTTCAGTTACATGAGCCTACACTTCGACAGCGCCGAAAAATATTTTCAGCGCGCGGTGGCGCTGCGGGAAGAGTTGACCGGGGCAGGGAGTCTGGAGACCGCCCGCGCCGTCTTCAACCTGGCGGAGTTCTACCGCCTCCAGGGCGAACACGAGAAGGCGGAGCCCCTGTACAGGAAATCCATAGAGGTCAAGGGGACCACGCTCGGCCCCAAAAACAAAGAGGTGGAAAAGGCCCTGGAGCGCTACTCCTGCCTGTACTACGCCATGAACAAGAAGTTGGACAAGGCGGAGAAGCCATTCAGCTTCCTGCGCCCAATGCCGGCAGCCAACGACGACCGGCCCGACATCCTGAACGGCAGGGCGCTCAGCCTGCCTAAGCCCCCTTACCCGAGGGAGGCCAGGGAACGCCGCCTCTCCGGCACGGTCATCGTCAAAGTCTGGATTGACGAAGAGGGCAAAGTCGTCTCGGCGGAAGACATGTGCGGCGCTCACCCCCTCTTAATCGGGGCGGCTGTGCGGGCCGCGTCCGCGGCGCGGTTCACGCCGACGATAGTCGACGGCAAGCCGATGCGGATCTCGGGCGTCATCACCTACAGGTTTATCGGGCGGTAAGACCGTAGCCACTGAAGAAGCCTGGAAGCGACGAACCACCGAGTCACACGAAACGGCTTTAACACTCTTCTGCTTCGCGCCGTTTCGTGTGACTCGGTGGTTCGTCGCCTTCCTCTTGTTTGATCGTAAACCCCGTCTGTGAAGTCGAGAGGAGAGCGTGAATGGAGCCGAGCGACGCCGCCGAGGCGATCAGCGAGTTGGGCGAGGGCGAGAAGGAGAAGAGCGCGGAGAACAGGTTCCGCGGGCGGGCGGCGCTCGTCATCGCGGTGATGGCGATGCTGCTGGCGATCACGAGCCTCGGCGGCGGCAACGTCGCCGAAGACATCGTCGCCAACAACATACAGGCCGGCAACCTCTGGTCATTCTACCAGGCCAAGAACGCCCGCCAGACCTCCTACAAACTCGCCGCCGACGAGTTGGGGACGGAGATTCAGCTCCACCAGGGCTCTATGACGCCGGAGCTCCGCCGGTCGCTGGAGGCGAAGATTAAGCAGTACGAGGAGACCGTGGCGCGCTACGAGAGCGAGCCGGACAAGGGCGAGGGGAAGAAGGAGCTGTCCGAGCGCGCGAGAAGTTTCGAGGCCGAGCGCGACCGCGCGCTCAAGCAGGACACGAGCTTCGACTTGGCGGAGGCGCTCTTCCAGATCGCCATCGTGCTCGCGTCGGTCGCGATCCTCTCCTCGTCGCGCATGATTCTCAGGCTGGCGGTCGTGCTCGGGGCCGCGGCCGCCGTCCTCATGCTCAACGGCTTCTTCATGCTCTTCACGCTGCCGCTCTGAGGGCGCTCCTAAAAATTTACGAACTGGCACAGTGTCTGTGCTATCATTCGCCGCCGAACTGTCGCAGCCCTGGACCCACGCGCGAGTCATCAGCGCCGCCCACGGTTCGCGTCTCGCATTCCCCAGGGGGTCGTATCGCCGCCGCCGGCCTTTCATTGATCTCGTCTTCGGAGTGAATCTACGCGGGTTCCTCCCGGCCGGCCCGTTCGAAATTTTACTCTTTCACCGCGGATTGGAGGAACCTATGGGCAAAGTAGCTCAGCCGAACTGGACCGAATTCAGGGCCAAGCACATCAAGGCCGGCAAGAGGAAGGTCGTGGGCGTCGTGCTCCACGACACGGCCGGCACGGGCACGCACAACGACACGAAGTACCTCGCCAACCCCGGCGACGGGCGCAAGGTCAGCGTGGACTTCACGGTCGAGCGCGACGGCTCCATCTGGAAATTAAACCCCGACCTCGATAACTTCTTCACGCTGCACGCGGGACGCGCCACGGCCTTCAAGGGCCTGCGCAACGGGGCCGTCACGCGCGGGACCGTCGGCATAGAGATTTGCCAGAAGGTCGATTTGTCACTCTCGCCGACCTACACGGACGCGCAGGTTCACTCGGTCGCCGACCTCTGCGCGTGGCTCGTGGACAAGTACAACCTCGCGCCGTCCGACATCACGACGCACCGCAACGTCATCACGGACGGCTCCCGCTCCGACCCGCGCAAGTTCCCCTTCGAGGGCGCGAACGGCTTCTGGTCCTTCTACTGGAAGGCGTTCGGGAAGCAGGACGAGCACGCCGCCTCGCAGAGCATCACCCTGACCCCCGACCCGACCTCGGAGAAGCGCACCTACAAGGTCCTGCCCGGCGAGGGGCTGATGCAGATCGCCAGGAAAGTCTACGGCGACAAGAACGCGAAACTGTTCACGCTGATCGTGAAGGCCAACAACATCAAGAACAATCTGGTCCTCCCGGAACAGGTGCTCGTCATCCCGGACCCGCCGAAGTAGGCGCGGGCGATGAGGCCGGCGGGGCCTTTGAGAGAAAGCAGGATGCGAGCCGTGCTTCAGCGCGTCACGCGCGCGTCAGTCAGGGTCGGGGGCGAGACGGTGGGCCAAATCGGGCGCGGCCTGGTAGTCCTCCTGGGGGTCGCGCGCGACGACGCCGAGCAGGACGTGGAATACCTCGCCGAAAAGATTGCGGCCCTTCGTGTCTTCGACGACGCGGAGGGCCGCATGAATTTGGCGGTCGCGGAGGTGGAAGGCGCGCTGCTCGTCGTCTCGCAGTTCACGCTCTACGGCGACGTGCGGCGCGGGCGGCGGCCCTCCTGGATTGAGGCCGCGCCGCCCGAGACGGCCGAGCCGCTTTACGAGGCTTTCGTGAAGGCGGCCTCCGCGCGCGTCGCCCGCGTCGAGACGGGGAGCTTCCGCGCCATGATGGAAGTCGAACTCGTCAACGACGGCCCCGTCACCATCCTCCTCGACAGCCGCAAGCAATTCTGAAGAGCAGTAGGCAGCAGGCAGTGGGCAGTTGGCAGAAAGAGAAAGACAAGAATGGACGGCCCTTCTGTTTTTAACTGCCCACTGCCCGCTGCCCACTGCCCACTGCTTTATAGTATTCTGGCCCCTGCTTTCTTATTTCTGTCGGAGGCGGATTGATAGTGGAGAAGAGAAAATTGAGGTGGGCGTGTGCCGGCGTCGTCGTCGCGCTGTTGGCTTTGATGGCCGGGTGCGGCGGCGCGCCCGCGTCGAACAACTCGAACGCCGGCGCGAACGCGAACGTCAAGCGGGGCGTCAAGCCGGAGCCGGACGCGGAGGTGGCCGTCATAGAGATGGAGAACCCCGCCTACGGCCGGATGGTGATAGAGCTTTACCCGAACATCGCGCCGAAGATGGTCGAGCGCTTCAAGACGCTCGTCCGCGAAGGCTTCTACAACGGGACGACGTTCCACCGCATAGACCCGGAACTGGGCATCATACAGGGCGGCGACCGCCTCTCGAAGGACGACAACCCGAACAACGACGGGACGGGGGATTCGCAGTACCCGGACGTGTCGGGCGAGTTCAGTGACGTGCCATACGAGCGCGGCATCGTCGGCGCGGCCCGCCAGGGCGCGAGGCCCGATCTGGGCATCACCGAGGAGAAGGCGCGCGACACGGCCAACTCGCAGTTCTACATCACGCTCAAGCGCGTCCCGCCCTTCGACGGGAATTACACTGTCTTCGGTCGTGTGACTGAAGGAATGAACAACGCGGACATCATCGCGCTCGCGCCCACCGGCGCGGCCTCACGCCCCTACGAAAAAATCGTCGTCAAGAGCATCACCCTACAGCCGCGAAAGCAGTAGGCAGCAGGCAGTGGGCAGTGGGCAGTAAGTGAAAGAAAAGAATATCCGGCTCTTATGTTTTTAACTGCCCACTGCCTGCTGCCTACTACTCTTAGATCATGTCCTCGTCGGTTTTCGAGCGCTCGTCGAGTTCGTAGCGGTCGCGGTCGCGGCGCTCGATCTTGTCCAGGAGGTCTAGCTCTTCGTTGTCCTCGTAGGTGACACCGACGGCGAAGGCGTTCTCCTCCACGACGGACTGGTCCGGCGTGGGGTTGTCGCCGGAGATGGTCTCCGTGCCGCTGTCGTTGACGTCCTCCCAACTGGCGTCCAGGTCGCCGCCGGCGTCCCTGGGCGAGGCGGCGGTGTTGTTGCGTATCCGCTGTGCCAGGAGGTCAGGGTCTTTCGGCGCGCGCGAAATCTCCTCCTCCATGAACTGCTCTATGTCCGGGTCTGGCACAAAATCCGGGTTGTTGCTCAGGTACTCGAAATCTTCCGGCTTCTTCTTTGGCATCTTCCTTGTCTCCTTCGGTGAACGTCTACCCCATCAGCAGCCAGCCGGGGAAAAGAGTTTCGAGCCGGGCGCTCGAAGGGCGACGAAGGCTGCGCTCGCCCGCCGTGGCCCGCTTCGGAGATAGCCGCGAAGCTTCGGATGCTGAAAGCTGATTGCTGATGCGCGCAATATAGCAAATAGGCGCGAAGGCGGGCAATCGAACAGCCGTCCGCGCGTCCCGAACCGCGCCGCCGGAGGCTTTGCTTGACGTACCCGCCCTGCGCATTTACACTGAACTTTGCTCGAAAATATCGCAATCTCAACCCGCGCCGACAGTGCGCCGCCACGGCGGACGCGCGCACGGCGCTTTGCCTAATCGTCTGAATTCTTATGCCGCATAACCTCTTCAATACGCTTCAGAATTTCACGCCGTCCGAGGGCCGACAGGGCCAGTTCTACTCGCTGCCGCAGCTCGAACGCGAAGGCGTCGGGCCAATTTCGCGTTTGCCCGTCAGCATCCGCGTCGTGCTCGAATCCGTCCTGCGCAATTTTGACGAGAAGAAGATACGCGAGCAGGACGTGCGCTCGCTCGCCAACTGGCAGGCGAAGGCCGAGCGGACCGAGGAGATTCCTTTCGTCGTCGCGCGCGTGCTCCTGCAGGATTTCACTGGCGTGCCGCTCCTGGTTGACCTCGCGGCGATGCGCTCGGCCGTCGAGCGCATGGGCAAAGAGACGGGCATCATCGAGCCGCTCGTCCCGGTGGATTTGGTGATCGACCACTCCGTCCAGGTGGACTTCTCCTCCACGCCCGACGCGCTCCAGAAGAACATGGAGATGGAGTTCAAGCGCAACAACTCGCGCTACCAGTTCCTGAAGTGGGGCATGCAGGCGTTCGACGGCTTCCGCGTCGTGCCCCCCGGGATAGGCATCGTGCACCAGGTCAACCTCGAATACCTGGCGCGCGGCGTCTGGGAGAAGGACGGCATTTACTACCCGGACACGCTCGTCGGCACGGACTCGCACACGACGATGATTAACGGCCTCGGCATCGTCGCCTGGGGCGTCGGCGGCATTGAGGCCGAGGCCGGGATGTTGGGCCAACCCGTTTACTTCCTGACGCCCGACGTGGTCGGCGTGCACATGAGCGGCAGCCTCACGGAAGGCGTGACGGCGACCGACCTCGTGCTGCGCGTCACGGAGATGCTCAGGCAGGCGAAGGTCGTCGGCAAGTTCGTGGAGTTCCACGGCGAGGGCGCGGCCTCCTTGCCCGCGACCGACCGCGCGACCATCGCCAACATGGCCCCGGAGTACGGCGCGACGATGGGCTTCTTCCCGGTGGACGAGGAGACTTTGAAGTACCTACAGGCGACCGGGCGCGCGTCGGAGCAGGTCGAGGCCGTCAGGAATTACTACACGGCGCAGGGCATGTTCGGCGTCCCGCGTGCGGGCGAGTGCGACTACAGCACGCTGCTTGAGCTGGACCTCTCGGAGATTAAGCCGAGCGTGGCCGGGCCGAAGCGGCCGCAGGACCGCATAGAGTTGCCGGAGTTGAAGGACAAGTTCCTCAACCTCTTCCAGAACCCGGTCACGGAGAACGGCTACGGCAAATCGAAAAAGGATTTGCAGAAGCGCTTCAACGTCAGCGTCGGGCGCGGCGCTTTCGCGAGGTCGGCTGCCGCTGTGACCGGCGGCGGCGGCCAGGCGACGGAGACTACTCCCGAAGTCGTGGACATCCACACGAGCCAGATAGACACGAGCCCGCTCACAGAAGTCGAGATGATGAACAACCGCCCGACGCCCGACCGCCTCGAAGAGATTCCGGCGGGCGAGTTCCCGGAGCGCTTCGACGATCTGGGCCACGGCGACGTGGTGATCGCGGCCATCACCTCCTGCACCAACACCTCCAACCCGAGCGTCATGCTCGCCGCCGGCCTGCTCGCTAAAAAGGCTGTCGAGCGCGGGCTCCAGGTCGACCCCTCCGTCAAGACCTCGCTCGCGCCGGGGTCGCGCGTCGTCACCGAGTACCTCGAAAAGACGGGGCTGCAACCTTACCTCAACGAACTCGGCTTCAACCTCGTCGGCTACGGTTGCACGACCTGCATCGGCAACTCTGGCCCGCTCGACCCGCGCATCGAGGACGTGATCACGAAGAACGACCTGATCGCGGCGAGCGTGCTTTCGGGGAACCGCAACTTCGAGGCGCGCGTGCACCAGAGCGTCAAGGCCAACTTCCTGATGTCGCCGCCGCTGGTCGTCGCCTTCGCGCTCGCCGGCCGCGTCAACATAGACATGAGCAAGGAGGCGCTGGGCAAGGACCGCCAGGGGCGCGACGTTTTCCTGCGCGACATCTGGCCCACGCTCGAAGAGGTGAGCGGGATGATGAGCGCCGCGCTCGACCCGGAAACTTACCGCCGGCTCTACAGCGACTTCGCCGAGCAGAACCCGCTCTGGAACGAGATTCCGAGCACGTCGGGCGACGTTTACGACTGGGACGAGCACTCGACCTACATACAGGAGCCGCCCTACTTCGAGAAGTTCGGGATGCAGCCCGGCGTCTTCTGCGACATCAGGAACGCGCGCCCGCTCGCCGTCTTCGGCGACTCCGTGACGACCGACCACATCTCGCCCGCGGGCGCGATCAAGGCCAGCTCGCCCGCCGGCCGCTACCTGCAACTGCGCGGCGTCCGCGTCGAGGACTTCAACTCCTACGGCTCGCGCCGCGGCAACCACCAGGTGATGGTCCGCGGCACCTTCGCCAACGTCCGCATCAAGAATTTGATGGCACCGGGCACGGAGGGCGGCGTCACCATCCTGCAACCCGTCGGCGAGCCGATGAGCATCTACGACGCGTCCGTCCACTACCAGGCCGCGGGCATCCCGCTCGTCGTCATCGCCGGGCAGGAGTACGGCACGGGCAGCTCGCGCGACTGGGCCGCGAAGGGCACGCGGCTCCTCGGCGTGCGCGCCGTCGTCGCGCAGAGCTTCGAGCGCATACACCGCAGCAACCTCGTCGGCATGGGCGTCCTGCCCTTGCAGTTCAAGGAGGGCACGAACGCCGCCACGCTCCGGCTCGACGGCACGGAGGTGTTCGACATCACGGGCCTCGAAAATGGCCCAGTCCGCCCGCAGCAGGACTTAACCCTCGTCATCCGCCGCGCGGGCGGCGAGACCGAAGAGGTCCCCGTCACGCTCAGGATTGACACGCCGATTGAGGTCGACTACTACCAGCACGGCGGCATCCTGCCCTACGTCCTGCGGCAGTTGATGAAAGAGCAGGCTTAACCGCAGGCGATGATAGGACGCGTGAGGGGGCGAAAGAGCACATACTCTTTCGCCCCCTCACGATTTCACGCCGACAGTCTCGCCGCCCGTCTCCCGACTCCCGCGGAACCCGCCGCGTAATCAAAATTCTTCTTGTTTGCCCAATGCTGTTGTAATAGAATCCGCCCCGCTTCGGTCCGGTTCTTTACCGAACTCACGGAACTCTAAAGCCGCCGCCGCATTCGGCGGCCCCCGACCCGCACTCGCGAAACTGGCTTTGCCATCCTCAACCCGAAGGAGCGTAACAACCATGAAAAAGAGAGCGTTGACAATCCTGTGCGCGGCCTTTTTCTGCCTCGGCCTCCCCTGGCGGCAGGCGCGCGCCGAAAATCTACGCGACGTCACGGCGATGCCCAAACCCGACCTACAAATCACAGAGGTCAGATGCTGTTTTCATGACCGCGTCACGTTCGCGATCCTGAGCAGCGGCCTCGGTGCCGGCCAACACTATCAACGTTCAGGTCCGAATCAAGGAGAAAGACTCGACGGCCACGTTCTATGACTACCTCCACGAGACCGTCATACAGCAGCCCATCCCGGCCGACACGCCGAAGCTGCTTTGGATCTTCCTGCCGCAGGACAAGCTGCTGACGAAGGGAAGGACGTTCACTATCTTCATCGACTCCGGCGGCAAGATTGACGAGAGCGACGAGAACAATAACGAATCCGCGACGAAGCACGGGGCCACCCCTTCGATGGACTTCAAGTTTAAGGAGGAAATTTACTTCCACCTGGGCCAGCCCGACTCGCAGGCCGGCGGCCCCGGCAAGTCGCTGAAAGTCAAGAAGAGCCAGTTGACGACCTGCCTCACGGGCATGTGCGCCCGCATCACGGCGCGCGTCCAGAAGGACCCCGCCACGTTCAAGATCGAGGCCAGGGTGAAGGTTAAAAATATAACGACGGGGTTTGAGGACGACGGCACGTTTGATATGGACGCGGGGCAGGCGACCAAAGACATACTGCTTGACATCCCGCTCCAGGACGGGCTGAACACAGTAAGATTCGAGCTTGACTGGGAAAATCGGGTCTACGAGTTAGACGAGAACAACAACGTCCTTGAAGTCCCGGTCAACCTCATAGTTGAAAAATGACTGGGGCCGGGGGATGACTCGTCTCCCGCGGAGTAATCTCGCGCTTTTATTTCTCATGGCTTAGACTGGGGCGTGTGAGAACTGTCTTCTTAACGGTCCTGGGCCTGAGCATCTTGCTGCTGGTCGTGTACGACGTTTACGCGACCATCCTGCACGCGCGCGGGCGGTCCGGGCCGATAGGCGAGACGCTGAACCGCACGATCTGGCGCGCGGCGCGCTTTCTGGCCTTCAGGTTCTCGCGCCCGCGCCGCCACCGGCTGCTCAACGTGGTCGGGCCGACGCTCCTGCCGCTCCTCATCATCGTCTTCATCGCGCTCCTCGTCCTGGGCTTCGCCTTCGTCTACTACCCGCGCATGCCCGAGAACTTCAGCGTCCAGCCGGGAGTCGGGGCGGCCGACACGCCCTGGGTGTCTTCGCTCTATTTCAGCGGCGTCACGCTGACGACCGTCGGCTACGGCGACATCGCGCCGCGCACGATGGGGATGCGCCTGACGTCGCTGTTCGAGTCTGCGTCGGGCTTCGCGCTCATCTCGCTCGCCATCACTTACTTGATCACGGTCTACCGCGCGCTGGAGCGCAAGCGCGCCGTCGCCCTCTCTTTTTACCACCAGGCGGAGGAGGGTGCGAACGTCGCGGCCTTCATCGCGCACCACTTCGTCGCGGGCCGTTTCTACGGGCTGACGACGACGCTGCGCATGGCGACGCGCGACATACAGGGGCTCCTTGAGTCGCACGTAGAGCACCCGGTCATACACTATTTCCACCCGCTCGAAGTCTACAAGAGCCTGCCGCGGATGCTCTTCCTCTCGCTCGAAATCTGCGCCGTGATTCGCTCGTGCCTGGACGACGAGGAGTACGCAGAGACGGTCAACCACCCGGAGGTGCGCACGCTCGAAGCCAGCTCGCGCCACGTCCTGCACGCGCTGCTGTCGTCGCTCGAATTAGAGCGCAGGTCGCGCCGGCGCAAGGAGACGCCCTTCGAGGAGTCGCGACGCTGGCGCGCGAGGTTCGAGCAGACTGTGGCGCAGTTGAAAGAGGCGGGAATCAAAATGCGCGCGGACGGGGCGTCGGCCTGGGAGTTCTACCGCGCGCGGCGCGAGGAGTGGGAGGCGCAGTTGCACCGCTTCAGCAGCCACCTCGGCTACGACTGGGACGAGATCACGGGCGACGGCGACTTGCGCTACGCCGCGGACGAGAAGATGGAGGAGCCGGGCAGGGGCGGAGGCTAAAATCCCCTGCCGTCTTCCTTGACGACTACCTCACCGCGCCGCGCCTGCGCCTGATAGCGCGCCTCACGCGGTTGAGTTGAGCCTGCTGTTGCTCGACCTTGCGCGTGAGCGCTTCGATCTGCCTGTCCTTCTCAATCATCATCTGGTAGAGGCCCTGTATGGCGGCCATCGTCACGCCGTCCGCGTCCACGGTGGAGATGTGCTTGTCGTCCGTGCCCAAACCGAAAGCGGCCTTGAAGTCCTGCGCGACGGGGCCGAGGTGGCGGACCGTCTCGGGCTCGCTCCGGTAATGCCAGCTCTGGATAGGGACAGCCGCCAGCTTTTCCAGGATGGAGCGCGGGTCGACGGCTGAAAAGTCGGCTTTGAGGTTGCGGTCGGACGGCGGGTTGACTGTGCCAAGTGTGTAGAGATTGCCGGACGAGTCGAGCCTCATCAGGCGCGTGCCGCCCGAGCCGGGGCTGTTCGCGGTGTTGTTGTGGACGCCGCCTTTGAACCAGGCGAAGCCGCCGTTGGTGCGGAAGTACTGCGTGCCGGATTGCACGCCGATGCCGTAAGTGGTGCCGAAGAGGTTAATCATCTGCCGCGTGGCGCTGCCGAACAGGAGTGCGTCATCGGGGATGCTGGTGTCGCCCCTGATGTTGACTTTGCCGCCGAAGGAGCCCGCGTACCCGCTGGTGCTGACGCCGACCACGCCGTCGCCGCTCGTGCTGAAGCCGAAGACGCCAGTGCCGCCAATGCTCTTGCCGAAGATGGCGACGCCCGCATGGCTGCTCGTGCTGTTCTCGACCCTGAGAAGAGTGTCGCCGGTTGACGAGCCTATGACCGTCAGCTTCGATTCGGGAAGGAGTGTGCCAATACCTACGTTGCCCCCGAACGGCGCGATCTGCACTTTGCCTTCTTTGCCGCCGCCCGCGCTGCCGCCCGTGCCCCCGAATCCAGGTTGGAGTGTGATGGACCCGCCGTCGCCGTTCATGGACCCGTCAACGGCGTCGCCGCCGTAGCCGGCCAGCAGCACTATGTTCGCGCCCGCGCCGCCCTTCTTGCCGGCGGCGGTCGTGTTGCCGCCCTTGCCGCCGGAGGTCCGCAGCAGTGACGGCGCGTTCGTCCCGTTAGTGGCGACGGGGGCCGGCTGCGCCCCGTTAATCTGCAAGGTGGCGTTCGGGGCGACTGTTGTCCCGACGCCGACCTTGCCCGCGCTCTCCGTGATGACGGAGTTGGCGAGCTGGTACGCGCTTGTGAACTTCGCGATCTTGCCGGCCGTGCCTTCGCCCGTGAGGGCGGCCGGGGCCTGGGGCGTCGGGTTGGGGGCGTTGGCGAGCGTCTCTTTCCGCGTCTCGCTGTTCACGACGAACTGCTCAACTCTCGTGCGGCGTTTGCCCGCCGCGTCCGTGAAAGTAATTCTGGCGAGGTAGACCCCGTCCGGCACGCGTTCGCCCTTGCTGTCGAGCCCCTGCCAGTTGGCGGACGGCCCGCCCGCCTCGAAGACCAACTCGCCGGAAGGGGAGAAGACTTCCAGGTGGACGCGGCGGCCCACCGGCCCGGCGCTCTCCCGCTCGGCCGAGACCGCGGCCGGAGGCGTTTGCGCCTGTAGGGTAAAAGCGAGGGTGAAGAGAATTGCGGTGATTGCGAAAGCGAAGCGTTTGGCAGTGGTCACGGCGTGAACTCCTTCTCGTCTGAAAGTCAAGCGAGGCCGAATCCAGGGAACCTGTGCGGGCGGGCGGCTTCATCTCTTCGCAGCCCGCTTCCTCCTGATTGAGCGTTTCACCTGATCAAGCTGCGCCTGTAGCCGCTCGATCTGGCGGGCCTGCTCCTCGATCATTTGCTGCTGCTCCTTGAAGGCGTTGATGAAGACGGCGCTCAGGCGGTCGTACTTGACGCCTTCGACTTCACCCTTCTCGTTGTGCGTCACCAGCAGCGGCTCGACTTGTGCCACCTCCTCGGCCGCGAGCCCCAGGTCATGCATGCCGCCGCTTTTCCAGGTGAAGGAGATAGGGCGCAGGCGGCGGACGAGGTCAAGGCCGGCGACGAAGGGCTGCACTTCAGTCTTGTAGCGCAGGCTGGAGGAGCAGTTGGCGAGCACGAAAAGATCGGTATGGCACACATTTGTGACCCCGCCCGGCTGGTTGAAGTCAACGGTGAGTCTTGAAATAACAACACCGCCTTTGTCACTAAGCGTCATGAAGGTGCCGGTCGTTCCGGTGTTGAGCGGCCCGCCGCTGAACTCGCGCTGCCGCCCGAAGCGCAGCAACCAACCCGTGTTATCGCCGAAGCGGATGTAGCCCGCGTTGGGGCTGCCGTCCGAAGGCTCGATGGTGAACAGCGCGTCGGTCCTCTCGCCGATTTGGATGGCGCGCAAGGGGTCGGCCGTCCCGATGCCGACGTTGCCCGCCTGGTTGATGACAAGCCTTGTGCGGTTCTGCGTGCGGTCGTGGATGCCGAAGAGACCGGGGACGCCGTTGACGCCGTTCTCCAGCGACCAGACGGTGTTCCCGCCTGCCAGCCCGGCGTTCAAGCTCAGGGCCGCGCGCTCGTTGACGCTCCTGACCTGCGCCTCCGTGACCCCGCTCCCTTGCACCTGCAAGTTCACGGCGGGCGAAAGCGTCCCTATACCTACGCGGCCCGAAACCTCCGTGACGGTCGAGTTGCCGAAGGAGTTCGCTCCGGTGAACTTGGCGAGGCGGTTAGCCGTCCCCGTCCCGTTAATCGTGCCCGCAATCGCCTTTGTCTGGATGGAGCCGTCGGCGAACTTGATGCCGTTGCCCGTGCCTAAGATTTGGATGCCGCCGTTGACCGTCAGTTTCGACGCGGGCGTGACGGTGCCGACGCCGACGTTGCCGGCGGCGTCAACGGCGAGCCGGTACTGATTCGCGGTCTGATCGAAAACGAAGAACTTATTCGCCACCCCGTTCAGCGCGGTCGAGCCGCCAGCGCCGGCCTGCCAGACCCTCCCGTTGGTCACGTACTCGGTCGTGGTCAGCGCGGGGCCGTTCGTGGATTGCAGCCGCAGGCGTGACGAAGCGCCGAAGACGTGCAAGCTCTGCGCCGGGCTGATGACTCCCACGCCGACCTTACCGCCCGTCTCCGTGATGGTCGAGTTGCCGACGGTGTTCGCGCCCGTGAACTTCGCCACCCGGTTCGCCGCGCCCTCGCCCGTGATAGACGCGGCCGCGGCCGTCGTCGGCGCGGAAGACGCCTGCGCCTCCGTACTACCCGCCGCCTCTTCCGTCACCAGAATCTGCTCGACGCGCCTGCGCAGTTTGCCGTTCGACGTGCGGTAATTGACCGTCATCGTGTAAGCGCCGGGGGGCACTCGCCCGCCGCCCTCGCCAGTCATGGCCCAGTCCAGCTTGTCCCCCGTGACGGGGCCGCTCTCGAAGACCACGTCGCCCGCCTCGTCGCTGACGACCACGCGCATGTCCAGCACGTCGCCGACGGCCGCAATTCTGACCTTCTTCTCGTCCGGCGTGACGTTGACGGTCGAGACCGAAGGCGTCTGCGCCCGCGCGCCCACGAGCGCGGCGAAGAAAATAAGGGCCAGTGCGAAGGCGAAGCGTTGGGCACTAATCATAGAGAGAACTCCTTCAGCAAAAAGGTCTGGAAGTGTGCGACCCTCCGGCGCGGTCCTGGGCCGCGCTAGAGGGTGGCCGAATGCGAGGTCTGCTGTCGGGGTAAGAGATTGTCTGGTGCGGGAACAATAAGACAGGCGCGGCCGCAGGGTCAACGTCAAAAGTCGCGCCCGCGCCGTTTGGACTTTCGCCGCGGCACGGTGATAAAGTATCAGTTGAATCCGGGCCTCGAAAACTTATCGCGAATTAATCAAACCACAGAGGAGCAAGATTATGTCTTCCGCACAACCAGCGGCCTCAGACCAGCCGCGCAAGTACCAGCTTTTCATAGACGGTCAATGGGTGGACGCAGAGTCCGGGAAAACTTTTACGACGCCGAACCCCGCCACGGGCCAGACGCTCGCCGAAGTCGCCGAGGCGGACAAGGCCGACATAGACAAGGCCGTCGCCGCCGCGCGCAAAGCCTTCGAAGGTAAGTGGTCGAAGATGAGCGCGCGCGACCGCGGGCGGCTGATGTATAAACTGGCACAGCTCATCGAAGAGAACTCGACGGAGCTGGCCGCCCTTGAGACCGCGGACAACGGCAAGCCCATACGCGAGTCGCAGTACGTTGACCTGCCGCAGGTCGTGGAAAACTTCGAGTACTTCGCCGGCTACGCCACGAAGATAGAGGGCGAGACCATCCCCGTGCCGGGGCAGATGTTCAACTACACCCTGCGCGAGCCCATTGGCGTCTGCGGGCAGATCATCCCCTGGAACTTCCCGCTCCTGATGGCCGCCTGGAAACTCGCGCCCGCGCTCGCCGCCGGAAACACCGTCGTGCTCAAGCCGGCGGAGCAGACGCCCGTCAACGCCATGGAATTGGGCCGCTTGATTCAGGAGGCAGGGTTCCCGGACGGCGTCGTCAACATCGTCCCGGGCTACGGCGAGACGGCCGGGGCCGCGCTCGCCGCGCACCCAGGCATCGACAAGGTAGCCTTCACCGGCTCGACCGAGGTCGGCAAGATCATCGCCCGCGCGGCCGCCGACAATCTGACGAAAGTCTCTCTGGAGTTGGGCGGCAAGGCCCCTAACATCGTCTTCGCGGACGCGGACATGGAGCAGGCCGTCAACGGCGCGATGATGGGCATCTTCTTCAACCAGGGGCAGGTCTGCTGCGCGGGCTCGCGCCTCTTCCTCGCGGAAGAGATCAAGGACGAGTTTCTGGACCGTTTCAAGGAGAAGGCGCAGAAGGTCAAGGTCGGCGACCCGATGGACGCCGGCACGCACATGGGCCCACAGGTCTCTGAGGAACAGCTCAACCGCATCAAGGGCTACGTCGACATCGCGCGCGAAGAGGGCGCGAGCGTTTTGACGGGCGGCTGCCCGCCGCAGCTCGAAGGCGACTTCCAGCAGGGCTACTTCTTCCAGCCGACCATCTTCGGCGAAGTCAACAACCAGATGCGCGTGGCCCAGGAAGAGATTTTCGGGCCGGTCACGTCCGTCATCACGTTCGCGAACGAGGAGGAATTAATCAAGCAGGCGAACGAGACCATCTACGGTCTGTCGGCCGGCATCTGGACGCGCGACATCGTCCGCGCGCACCGCTTCGCCAAAGAGATTCACGCCGGGACCATCTGGATAAACACCTTCAATATGTTCAACGCCGCCTCGCCCTTCGGCGGCTTCAAACAGTCCGGCTACGGCCGCGAGATGGGCAAGCACGCGCTCGAACTCTACACGCAGGTCAAGAGCGTCTGGGTTGACCTCTCGGGCAAGCCCATCGGCTGGTACGGGAAGTAAGAGCAGTGGGCAGCAGGCAGTAAGCAGTAAAAGCAAGAGGCGGCCGGGTGTGATTAACTCGGCCGCCTCTTCTCTTTTGTCTTAACTGCCCACTGCCCACTGCCTGCTGCCCACTTTTTTGGTATCATCGTCTCGCTCTCCCGTACAAGAGAATTAAGAACTCAAAGGAGACGCGAATGCGAGTTAGCCGAGTCAGCCTGTCTTTACTTCTCCTCACGGGAACATTTCTTTTCACGGCCTGCCCGGAGCGCCAGTCAATCAACAAAATCCTGGCCGACCCGGACAGGTATCACAATAAAGAGGTCGGCGTCGCGGGGACCGTGACGGACTCTTACGGCGCGCTCGGCACGGGCGCTTACGAGTTGGACGACGGGACGGGCAAGATATGGGTCGTCACGCGGCGCGGCGTCCCCTCGCGCGGCGCGAGGATCGGTGCGAAGGGACGCGTCTACACGGGCTTCAACCTCAGCGGCAAAAATTTTGGCACAGTCGTCGAAGAGACCGGCCGCCGCGCCAGGGATTGAGAGCGCCGACGAAATTCCACCCACTTTCGATGAACAAGTTGATTGCGGCTCTTGACGAACAGTTTGCGCGGCTCGACGCGCGCTCTCGCGCCCTGGTCGAGGCGGTCCCGGCCGAGAAACTTTACTGGCAGCCGCGCCAGTCGTCCGGGGCATTCCCTGTCTACTCCTGCGGCGAGCACGTCCTGAGGAGCGCCGCGCGGGTCGAGCAGACTTTCGGCGGCATCACCGTTAACTTGTGGGACGACCCTTTCGAGTGGACGCTGCCCGAGGCGCTTCAGACGCCCGCGCGCGTCCTTGAGTACCTGGACGAGGTGGAGGCCACGCGCCGGCGCGGCTTCCTTCTGCTGCGCGAAGACAGCGACCTCTCGAAAGAGTTCAACGACCCGTCGGGCCGCATGCGCACACTCGGCGAGTTGCTCTTCGAGACGCTTGAGCGCGCGGCGCATCACCAGGGCCGCGCCTTCGCCACCTTCCGCCTCTTCTCCGACGCGCGCCTTCCAGAGAGCTGAAAGTATGGACGAAGAAAAGGGCGCGGCGGGGCCGGACGAAACTGTGCCACTAGGCGAGCGCCTGCGCGAGCGCGTCCGCGCCGCCGGCGCGATCAGCTTCCGCGACTGGATGGAGGCCGCGCTCTACGACCCGCGCGGGGGCTACTACTCTCGCGCGGACCTCACGCGCTGGGGCCGCGCGGGCGATTACCGCACAGCGCCCGAGCGCAGCCCACTCTTCGCCGCGACCTTCGCGGACTATTTCGCAAGGGTGTACGAGGAGCTGGGCTCGCCCGACCAATGGACAATCTTCGAGGCGGGCGCGGGCGCGGGCCATTTCGCTCAAGGCGTGCTGCGGACCCTGCGCGACGATCACCCGCGCGTCTTCGCGGCGACGCGCTACGTCATCGACGAGCGGAGCGAGGACGCACGCTCACGTGCGCGTTCAGTCCTCGATGACCTCGCCGCGCGCGTTCAGTTCCAGCAGCTCTCAGACATCAGCTCTCCCGCTGGCACAGGAATCGTCATCGCGAACGAGCTGCTCGACGCCCTCCCGGTTCACAGGGTCACGTTGCGCGGCGGCGTGTTGCGCGAGTTGTACGTCGCGTGGGATGACAGGGAAGGGAAGTTCGCCTGGGCGGAAGGTGAGCCCGGCACGCCGCGATTGGCGGAGTACTTCGCGCGCTCGGGCGTCGTGCTTTCCGAGGGGCAGACGGCCGAAGTGAATCTCGAAGCGGAAGCGTGGCTGAAGGTGGCGGCCCGCGCCTTCGAGGGCGGCCGCCTCGTCCTCGTCGATTACGGCGCGGAGGCCGAAGACCTCTTCGCGGCCCCGCACCGCCGCGGAGGAACCTTGCGCGCCTTCCACCGCCACCGCTTCGCAGACGACGTGCTCGCGCGGCCGGGCGAACAGGACTTGACGACGACAATTGATTGGACGCGGGTCAGAAAAGTCTCTGAAGAATTGGGCCTGGAAGTGGTGAGCTTCGAGCGGCAGGACGGGTTCCTGCTGCGCGCGGGACTGCTCGGCCGGCTCGAACGCATGTCGTCCGAGGCGGCGACCGAGGCCGATGCCGTCGTCCTGCGCTCGACCGCGCGCGAGCTGATTCTGCCCGGCGGCATGAGCGACAGCTTCCAGGTGCTCGTCCAAAAGAAGTAAGCCGATTGCGGATTGGAAAACAGCACTGAACTCTTCTTTGCCACTTTGCATGGGCCAATAATTTTAACGCCGGGGTCGCAAAGAAAAGTTCGTCGCTCGTCTTTTCAGCCGGCGTTCCTCAGTTCTATTGACACGACCTTCGGTCGGGCATATATTGCGCCTCACAGGTCTTGACATTCCCCGTCCCGGAGACAAGCTATGAGAAAGCTTAGTTGTCTCGTCTTTGCCATCGTACTCCTCGTCGCCCTCGCGGGTTGTAAGAAATCAAATGTTCCGACCGACGGCGCTAGCGGCTCGTCCAGTGGGCCAACCAAAGAAGCTGCCGTCCAGACCCTGCGCTCCTTCCTGGCCGCCGTCGAGGCCAAAGAGTACCCCAAGGCCGCGGCCATGATTCAGATTTCGTTGGAAGTTTCGCCGGCCGAAATCGAAAGGTCGCTCGGGCGCATGCTTGACAATAACGAGCTTTCCGCGCGCGGCATAGACATCCTCGCCGAGCGTGGGAAGTGGGGCAAACTCGCGGAGGTCTACGGGGCCGACAGGGCGAGCCGTCTCATCGCGCGCGCCGGAGTGCCCGTGGACGACTGCTATGGACTCAATCTTGAGAATGCGGAAGCCGGTTTCTACTGGAACGGCCAGCAGTTCAAGCTCGTCCGCGTGGACGACATAGGCAAACTCAGGTAAAGCCTTCGCAAGAATTCTTCCGGCTAGCTAAAGCTTCACCACCCAACAGGGATTCCCCGACAGAAAAGGGCGCGGGCAGACGAAGATTCTGAGCGACAACCGCACGCTCTACGAGCGGGCCGCGGGCTTCGGAAGTTTTGACGACGCGCCGCAGCTCAAGAAGGTCGTCACGGGGCCAGCCGCGCCGGCCGTGGGTTCGGACTTCATCTCAAGGGGCGTGGACAAGGGCGAGTTCTGCTTAGTGGCGAGTTCCCAGAGGATTCATCACATGTGCTGGCAGAGGCAGACGGCCGCCGGCTTGCAGACGCTCTACCTGTTCGCCAACGCCGGCAACACGCCGACGCCGCTCCGGTTCAGTTACACCAAGGGGCTGGAAAGGCGCGGGGAGCGAGCAAGGCTCCATCCCCTCCGGGGATATAGCTAAAACTGAAGCTCAAGCGAGAAGCCGCGAATCATGCCTGTGTCCTCTTTCGCACGGTCCGAGACTTCGAGCGTCCACGTCCCTTTCGGGCTCTTGCCGACGAGCGCCACGAGGCCCGGCGCTTTGACGGTGTCGTAGGTCTCCTTCAAATTGTCTTTACCGCCGCCCGCGCGGTTGTGTAGCGTCACGTCCGCCACGCCCAGGTTAGACGGCGGGATGACAGAGACGACCAGGTCGCCGATGTATGTGTGCTCTATGTCGATTGAGACTTTAATGTCCTTCAGCGCGCTCGCGTCCGCGACCTCGACCGAGAGTCGCGACTTCTTCAGGTCTTGAATCGGCACGTCCTGTTTGACCGACGCGGTCGTCAGCAGGTTCGGCTGGGGCGGGAGCGCCAGCTCGACGGCGCGCTTCGCGTTGACGCGCCCGAAGCCGTAAAAGGTGCTGTGGCCGTTCGCGTCGTAGTTGCCGCCCGCGGCGTCAATCCGGTCGGACGAGCGCTTGATAATCTCCTTCACTTCGTCCCACCTGAGGTCTGGGTTGCGCGAAAGCATCAGCGCCGCCACGCCCGCCGCGCCCGGTGTGGCGCTCGAAGTCCCGCCGAAACTGTTCGTGTAGTTGCCGCCCGCGTCGCCCTGCTCAGTCATCCCCCTGTTATAACCGCGCGCGCCGGAGCGGTCCGTCGTCCAGATGCCGGGCGTCAGAGAGGTTTCGCCGTGGCTGCTGGGGAACGCGCACCAGACGGCCCCGCCGAAATCCGAGTAAGCGCTGCGCACCCCGCGGTCGTTGCACGCGGCCACGGCGATCACCTTCTCGTACTTCGCGTAGCCGTCGTTGTCCACGCTCTCGTTGCCGTTGCCGGCCGCCCACATGATGACGCACCCCTTGCCGTTGCGCCCGTTGCGCACGGCCCAGTCAATGGCCTCCCTGGTGCTGTCCGGCAGCAGCGCGACGTTGTTGTGGACGGGGTCGGCGGGGTCCCACCACTTGCCGTCGCGCGGCCCCCAACTGCAAGAGATCACGTCCGCGCCACTGGCCGCGGCGTGGAAAAACGCGTCCGCCTCGGCCTGCGAGCCCAGGCCGCTCATCAGCCTTATGGGCATCAGGCGCGCTTTGGGGGCGACGCCCGACGCGCCCTTGCGGCCGTCTGCGCAGGCCACGCCGGCGCACGCGGTCCCGTGGTTCTCCTCCTCGCCGAAGACTGGGCGCGGGTCGTTCCTCTTCGGGTCACTTTCGGGGACCGACGCGTTGAGCGGCGCGACGACCTTGCCCGAAGAGAAGAACTCTTCGTGGTCGAACTCTATCCCGGTGTCTATGACCGCGATGGTGACGCCTTCGCCCTGCGTGAGGTTCCAGGCCGCCTCGACGCTCGCGTGCGCGTCGACGACGCTGCCGCCCACGGTCGCGCGCCTGAGGTGCCACTGCTGCGGGAAAGCGCCGCGGCTGCGCACTTCGCGGACCAATTCGGGGTGGCACAATTCGACGCCCGCCTCCTGCAACAGTTTTTCGGAGATGTCGAAGACTTCGAGCCCTGTGTTCTCGGGGGCCTGCACGAAGTAGGCGTTGCGCGAATACTCTATGGCGCGCTTGACCTTGAGGCCGTAGCCCTTGAGCACCTTACGGCACTTGGCCGGCGAGAGGTCGTCGTCGAATTTGACGAAGAAGTTTTCGGTGTAGATGACCGGCGCGCTCGAACCGGGGTCGACGAGCACGCGCCCGGCGAATTCTATTTCGGGCTCCTTCTTGAGGACGGCGCGCGCCTCGTCGCGCAGCCTCTTCGGGGCGCGCTCGGTCTTCGCGCGCAGGACCTCGACGCCGGCCTGCCTGAAGCGCGTCACCAGCTCGAAGGAGTCGAGCACCTTGAGCGAGGCGTCGGAGACGGGAGCGGTCGCGAAAGACCTCTCGACCATGAGCGGGTTGCGGTTGCACGTGCGGACCACGACCATCTCGTTACTCTCCCTGAGCGAGCAGCGCGCGCCCGTCTTGCCGCCGTATCGGAATGAATACATTGTTCGGGCCTCCTGCCAGTGGCTCGCGGGTTTGAGTAGCGTGATTGTCCGCGAGGATGGCCGTCAGTAAGAGCGTGGCTAGAGTGAAAAGCAAGTGACTTCGGGTCGGAAGCGAAAGAGCCCGGCCGGTCCAAAAAGCACCCTTCGTGAGCGCGCAGAGGATATAGCAAGAGTTGTTTGAGGGGCAAGCACTATTTCAAGGGCGAGCGCCGCGGAATCAACGACGGCCGTGGTGGTGCCGCGCCCCTATGAGTTATATTTGAAGGCATGGCCCCGGCAAATTTTTCCCGCGACTTCCCGGAACGCCTGCGCGCCGGCACAGAGCGCCGCGACACGTTCTACGCGCGCGCGCCCGGCTATCACGCCGTACACTACGGCCGGGATGAAGCGGAGAGCGCAGGCTCCGTCATGACTCTGAAAGAAGAGGGAATCGCTGTCTACCGCGGCGACCCGGACGAAACCAGCGCCGCAGCGGCCCCCTTAACTCCCGTCTATCAGCTACAACCTTCCGGCCCGCTGGCCGTGCCGACCGGAAAAGTCTACATACGTTTCGCCCAGGGCGTCGAAGCCGCCTCACGCCGCGAGGAGGTCGAACGCGCGGGCTACGAGATCGTCAAAACCTCAGCCTACACGCCGCACACGGCCTGGCTGCAATCCAACTCGGGCAGCATCGCGCAGTCGCTCTCGAACATTCACGCGCTCGAAAGCCTCGCGGACGTTGAAAACGTCGAGCCGCAGATGCTGACGGCGCGCGAGGCGCGCGAGGCTTAGAAGAATACCCGCCCAACTCTTCCCCGGACACCTCACCTGTAACGAAGCTTGTCTGTAAAAGTTAATTAATATATTCTGAGCCTTCGAACACCTGTAACCGGCTCGGCTGGCCCACTTTGAGATGTTTGTAGCCTGCGGGCCTGCGGTTGCAGCCTGACGGTATAAGCCTGGTTTCGTGTGTACCTCATACCTGAGATGGCTTACGTACCAAACTTCGCCAACGATATCTTCATCAGCTTTGCCCACGCCGACAACAGGGGGGGGTGGGTGAAGGAATTTAACACCCGCCTGGAAGACCGGCTCGGCGAGATAGGGGCGCCGGTCGAAATCTGGCGGGACAGTAAGCTGCACGGAACGGATGTCTTTTCCGACGAGATATTCGATCAATTGAAGGACACCGCCGTCCTCATTTCAATCGTCACCCCCAGCAGCATACGCTCGAACTGGTGTCAGGACGAGCGACAAAAATTCGAGCAGTTCGCGGCAACGAACGGCGGCTTCCGCATCGGGAACGTTCTGCGAGCAGTCAAAGTGACCAAGACGCCGCTCGACGGCGACGCCCACCGGGGAATCTTCGGCACCCTGGGTTTTGAGTTCTACGAGCGCGACCCCCAAACCAAACGGTTCCACGAGTTCGATTTTTCGAGCCCCAAATTCAACGCCAAGCTTGACGAATTGGCACAGGACCTCAAGCGCGTCCTGGACGTGATTCGCACTCACCACAGACCTGCTAAAAAGCCGACGATCTATATAGCCACCACCACGTCCGATCTGGCACCGCGGCGTGAGGCGGTCGTGCAGCAAGTCCTGGATTGGGGATACCAGGTGCACCCGGCGGGCGACTTGCCCACGGACCCCGCGAGCTTCCGCTCGACCGTCGAGGCGGCCCTGGCGGAGTCCATCCTGTCCGTGCATCTCTTGAGTGACAACCGGGGGCTGATTCTGGAGGGCGAGGAATTATCAGTTATCGCCCTGCAATATGAATTAGCCAAGGCGCGTGGGTTGGACCGGATAGCCTGGGTGCTGCCTGAGAAGCAGCCGCACCCGAGCGTGGCCGGTTCCCTTCAGGGAGACTTGCGGGAGGGATTCGTGTTGCTCGAAGGTCGTTCCATCGAAGACCTCAAGGAAGAAATCGAAGCCAAGTTGAAGCGCCTGAGCGGCGAAGTCGAGTTAGTGGATAAGGAGAGTAAGAGAAACATTTACCTGGTATGTGACCGGAAAGATCATCCGTACGTCGAGACCGCGCCGGAGCACGAGCAGATTCTCAAGTTAATATCTTATCTGGACAGCCAGGGGTTCGTCGTCTGGCTGCCCCCCGTCAACGTGGCGGAAGAGAAACAGCGCAGGAGGGATCATCGCGAGACGCTTAAGTTGAGCGACGCGGCGGTGCTCTACTGGGGCCAATCGGACGAGGGCTGGTTCCGGGAGAATCTGCGGGAACTGACCAAGGCCCGCAGGGCGCGCAGCAGCCGGCGCTCTTTGACCGTGGGCATTTACTTCAGCCCGCCGCCGCTCAACGAGAAGGCTCAATACCGCCGTCATCCAGGTTTGGTCCTTGAGCAGTCCGGCGACTTCAGCCCGGAAATTCTAAGTCCCTTGCTGCGAAGCCTTCAGACCTAACGAGAATCTTTGATGGTCGCCGCCGCTCAGATCAGCAATCCTTTCCCCGGCCTCAGACCCTTTGAGCCGCACCAGGCTGATCTCTTCTTCGGGCGCGACGAACAGGTCGAGGAATTACTCGACCGTCTGGAGCAGCGTCGATTCCTGGCCGTCGTCGGCACGTCCGGCAGCGGCAAGTCCTCGCTCGTCCGCGCGGGGTTAATCCCGACCCTACAGGGCGGCTACTTCGCGAAGGTCGGCAAGCGCTGGCGGACCACCATCTTTCGCCCCGGCAGCGACCCCAAGGTCGAACTGGCCCGGTCGCTCGCCGCGACTTTCGGACTTCCTGATAAAGCGGAGGCCCTCGCCATCCTTGACCGCAGCAGCCTGGGGCTGGCGGAGTTCGCGCGCAAGTATCTTAAAGAGGGCGAAAGCCTGCTGCTGGTCGTCGATCAGTTCGAAGAAGTGTTCCGTTACCGGGGAGGGTCCGCCGACCGTAGCCGCGCGGAGGAGGCCTCGGCCTTCGTCAAGCTGCTCCTCGTCGCGACCGGCCACAGCGAACTCCCGCTCCCCGAGGGGGACGACCTGCCCGTCTACGTCATCCTCACGATGCGCTCGGACTTCCTCGGCAAGTGCTCGCGGTTCCGCGGCCTGCCCGAGGCTTTGAACGACAGCCAGTACCTCGTCCCGCGGATGACGAGGGAGCAGCAGCTCCAGGCGATAGAAGGCCCGATTGAGATGGCGGGCGCGCGCATCAGCCCCCAGTTAATTCAGCGTCTGCTAAACGACGTCGGCGACAACCCGGACCAACTCCCCGTCCTACAGCACGCGCTGATGCGGACCTGGGAACAGTCTGCCGACGCGCGCGCCAGGGGCGTCCCCATAGACATCTCGGACTACGGGTCCAGTGGCGAGATGAGGGACGCCCTGAACATAGACGCCGAGCGGGCGTTCGCCCAACTGGATGGGGAAGAGAATCGTCGCATCGCCCGCCGCATCTTTCAAAGGCTGGTGGAGCCGAGCGCGAAGGACGAAGAGACTCGCCGCCCCGCCCCGTTATCTCAACTCGTCGCCGTGACAGGCGCGACGGAAGAACAGGTCCGCGAGGTGATCGGAGTTTTTCTCGGCGCGGGGTTCCTCACCATGTCGGCGGACAAGGACCCGGTGGTTGACATCACGCATGAAAGCCTGATCCGGTTATGGAAAAGGTTGAACAAGTGGGTCGCGGAGGAAGCGGAGTCCGCCAGGATTTATTCCAGGCTTGCGGACACCGCCAGGAAAGGCGGGGCTCTTTATCGCGACCCCGAGCTTACGGAGGCGTTGCGCTGGGAGAAGGATGAATCGCCCAACGCCGCCTGGGCGCAACGTTACCCTCCCTGGGACAGCTCGTCTTTCCAGGGTGCCGTAGATTTCCTTGAGCGGAGCAGAAAGGAGCAGGAGCGCCAGCAGGCGGCCCGCCGCAGAACCCTTTTCTTACTGGCCGGCGGGTTGATAGCAGTCTCGGCCCTGGCGGTTTTGGTCGTCATCTTCTGGATTAGGGCGAACAGGCTGCGGGCTGAGGCGGAAGGGCAGCGTAAGGTGGCTTTGGGGCAGCGGCTGGGGGTGGTGGCTGATACGCTCAGTAAAGGGCCCGGGAAGCTTAATCAGCGCAGCCTCCTATTGGCCCTGGAGTCTTACCGGGCCTTTAATTACATCGAGAACGACCGAGTCCTGCGGCAGGTGCTCGCCAAGTCGCCACTCTTCGTCAGGCGCATGAAGCATGACGGCACTGTGACGGCCTTGCGTTTTAGTCCCGACGGGAAGCTCCTGTTGAGCGGCAGCAGCGACAAGACGGCGCGCGTCTGGGAGGCGGCGAGCGGTAAAGAGACGGCACGTCTGCAACACCCGTACGAGTTGCGAGACATGTTTCTTAGCCCTGACGCCCGGTATGTTGTGACGACGTGCGGCGAGTTCAGCCGCGAGCTATACACGGAGAAACGTGTTGATTCGCCGGGCGTAATGCGCCTCTGGGAATGGGGCGGGGCTAACGTCGGAAGAATGCTCGCCGAGCAGCCCTTCCCCCGGCCGGTGTGGGCCGCCGCTTTTAATGCCGCGGGCACGCGCCTGCTGAGCTCTGATGGCAGTCTCATTAAATCCATGCACCTTGACGATCCGTCGGTCGTAGACGAGGCGACTGTAGCCGGCGGGTACGTAGTAGTTATCAGCGACACCGCCAGCCATTTGGCCGTCGGCGTGGAGGACGGTTCGATTCACGTCGTTGACGGAAAATCTTTGCAGACTGTGCGTACCATCCAGCACCCCAGGATAGAAGTTGGAGAGCAACCGGCCTCATCACGCCCTGTCTTCCTGAGCGAGAAGTTGCTTGCGACACAAACCGGACTGACTGGCTGGAGCGGCTTGCTTTTTTTGAATCCCGTCTCGGGAAAACAGGCGGCCCCGCCATTAGACACTAGCGGCGGAAACATCACTCTCAGCCATAACAGTGAGCTGGCAGCGGAAATGCATTTCGGTCTTAAGGCAGGATTCGCCGTGTGGAATCTCTCTTCCAGGAAGGAGCCGTGGACAGCGAACGTGGAAGGGCCGGACGCAAGGCAGTACTGGCCTCAAATCATTTTTTCGCCCGACGATACACGGCTCGCAATCAACTCAGGAGGCCTGGTCGTCAGAGTCTACAGCGTCCCCGAGCAGCGAGAGCTTTTTCGTATCAGCACCGACACGCAGGTGAGTAGAATCGCGTTCAGTCTGGATAATGAGTACCTGGCCGTCGGGGAGGAAGACGGCACGCTGACGGTTTGGCGTCTGCAAAGTGGGGGCGAACACCGGATAGAACCCGGCTTCCCGAATTTCAGCCCCGGAGGCAAGTTCGTCGAGTTCAGCGAGCCATCTCAAACGACGATACTCGATCGGAATGACGGGCATCAGATCGTCAGGCTGCCAAACAGCTCAAATAAAAAAATCTTCTCTCAGGACGATAGGTATTTCGCCTTCGCGGACGCGGGCGAGGACGAGGACGAGGACGAAAAAATCCACGTTTACGACTTGATTCAAAAACAGGAATTACCCGCAATCACTCCCGGCGGCGAGGTGGTCTCACTGCAATTCAACTCCCCCGCCGGGCTGCTCGCCGTCGCCACGCGCGACGGCGCGGTCACGAAGTGGAAGCCGGCATCGGGGGAACAAGCGGGGAGGTTCGAGACCGGCACGGTCGGCGACATCTTCGGCGGCTACAACGTCATATTTTCCAGGGACGCCCGGACCTGTGCGGTCACGACGAAGGATGACGAGTTCCAACTCTGGGACGTGGAAAAGGGAATTATTTTAGGTAAGGTTCCCGGCGACACATTCTGGGAGGTGTGGTTCAGCCCGGACGGGAAGCTGATGGCGATATTAACAGACCCCAGAGGTCTATCAGTCTGGAGGACTGATAAGGTCCAGGAAGTATGGCGCGCCCCTTTAGATCAATTCACGGGGGTCAAATTCAGCCCCGACGGCCAAAGCATAGCGGCCGGTCTCGGACAGAATATCACCATTTGGGAGGCGGCTACCGGGCGGCCTCTGCGTGTCTTAAAAAACGAGTCTGAAGTCGAGCGGTTTGCGTTCACTCCAGACAGCAAATATTTGGCCGCCACTTATCGCGAAGGCATGGCCTACATCTGGTTATTACAGAGCGGCACTACCGTCTCGCAGATTGCTCTTGATCAGCCTAAGCTTTTAGGTGGGCGCGAAATACAGTTCACTCCCGACGGCAGATTCCTCGTTGTCGAGGATTCAAGGAAGGAATACTTTGTCCGCACGGTGTGGTGGCACCCAGGCGACCTCATCAACGAAGCCTGTAAGCGGCTTTCACGTAACCTCACGACCGAAGAATGGCAGCAATACTTGCCAACCGAACCTTACCGCAAAACCTGCCCGAACTTGCCGTAATCAAATCTACTGTAGCCCTTGCGCCGAGGCAGGGAATCAGCCTTTCCCCTTGTGGAAGAGAAAATAAATCCGCCACAAATTTGCCCCTAAGTCCTTTGTTCAGGATCATGGATAAGCGACAAATCTAAAATTAAGTCTACCACAAACATAGAATCTGCCCCGGCCCCCTCCGTGAACTAGATAATTAAGTTCACCACTTTAGTAAAGACTTCTGATCCCTACGTTTATCATAAAACTGCGACGGATTTATAGGATTCGGTGAGAACAGGGTGTAAGGCTGGATAACTTTATCTTTTATGCGACGTTTTTGCCGGCCGACGAATAATTCTCTGAGGTGATATCCGCCAGTGCTCGGTCGATAGCCTGCCTAACGGCCGGTACGTCTCTCAATCTGTAAACATTCGCCTTTTGAATCAACTCCCACCGCTTCGGAATTTCCTCTGCTCGGATGTAGGCGTCTGCTGCCCGGCGGATTCTCCTGAGCGCAAATTCTACCGGGCTCTCTACTACTGAAGACAGCACCGCGGCGGTGCGGGGGAGCTTCGACAATTTCTGTTGCAGCAGGGTGACCTGTCCGAGGTCTCTCGCAATCGCCGTCTTCGTGATCCGTCTCGGCTTGCCGGGTTGGAGCCGGAGTTTGGCCGCTGAGCCCCGCATCATGATCTCAAATTCGGTGTCGCGCTTTTCCCAATCGACTGACGCTGCCTTCTTGCGTCTCACTTCATGCGTGAACGGCAGATTGTTCTTCAACCACTCCGGGTCATGTTTACGAAGCCAGGTGTATAGACGGGGGAAGCGGAGTCGAACTGCTTTCAGCGCCGCGCGCGGTGACCGTTTCATTGCGAGCAGCCACTCACAGCGCCGCGCTGTGAGTATCTTTTCCTGCTCCTCAGGCGTTCTCTTTGTTCTCAGGAGTAATGTGGATTTGACGGCCGCCACATTTTGACCGGGCCTGTCGGAAGGCAGTCCCAGGCGGGCGGCGTGGCGTTGGACAGTCAGCGGGTCAACTCCCAGCCTGCGCGCCACCTCCGTTCTACAAAGGCTCGGGTCGTCCCATAACTGTTTAAGCTTGGCCTCCCAGACACGGCCGAAGGCCTTCATCCTCCCGATGCGGAACCTGTCTCCCGCTCCCTCGTCGGGGCCAGTGCGGGAGTAGACGAACCCGCAGGCGCACGCGAACGTGCCGACGGGCCGCTGGCGTCGTCCTCTGTGAGTGACCCTGCAAGCTGTTACGACCCGCTCCCGGTAATGCGCGGCCGCCTTATTCAGGCAAGGCCACGGCCCCGTGCCGAAGAACTCGAGTTCGGCCGGAAGGCCGAAGAATGATTCGACCGTGGTCCCTAAGATCTCAACGGCGACGAGATGCCGGAGCGGGTGCTGCGAATGCTTGGGTCGCCGGAACAGCCGCAGTATCCAGTTATCTTTCCTCCGATCCCTTCCTGTGAACGAACAGTGAAGGCGCTCGAGCTGCGCGGCGTCAAACCGGGCGTAAATTGCCGCGGCTAATTTCTCAGCGTAGAGGCAGCCGCTGTAGCCGGCAAAGCCGAGCGAGATCAAGAGCCGCAGGTAGCGGTTGCGGATCCCATCGGGGGTCGAGTACAGACTACCCTGGGCCAGCAGCCACTGAGCTCCGCGGGCGATGTTTAAGTAGGCGAGATGGCCGCCGTTCGAATAGTCCAGGCCCTCGGCCGGGGCGATGCCTGTCGATTCTTCGGCGGTGACGAACCGGTGACGGTTTCTGGAATGTGTGGTGAACACCGGGCTCGTCTGAAGAAACACCTCGTGGGCGGGGCAGACGAGCACACCCGGAATCTGGTGAATGCGATGCCAGTAAGTCTCGCCGAATCGTTCTTGATCCTCGCCCCGGCAAACGGGGCAGAACCTGAGCCGCTCGGGCAGCGGGATTCGGCTCGCCATAACTCCCGAACGGCGATGAATGACCAGCCCGCCCGCCCCCTTCATGTCGTCCCTGAGCGCATCGGCGCGTGCGGGCGGGAGAAAGGGCCGGAAGAGCGGGTAGAGGGTGTGGGATCGGATCATTCGGTCGGCCGTGTAACTGTGTCCCTCCGGAAGCATCGCCGCAAAATCGCCCAGGCGGCAAGGCAAGTCGACGGCGCTCGTGCAGACGGACCCGAACATCTCCAGGAGCGTCCCTTTAGCGCTAGGGTAAGGAGTCCTCTCCTGGTATCTGGCGCATGCGCTGTAGAACAGCTCATCGGGGTACAGTGTCGGAAAATTACCGATCATTCTCCCTAAGTCCTAGAACTCTCGCCGACGACCGCCCGGATCACGCCGGCCTCCTTGAAAAGGTCGCTTGCTGACTTCTCACCCGAACCAGTCGACGGGATGCTGCGCAGATCACCGGGCTTGAACTCGCGGGCCGAAGCTTCCTTAGACTTCCTACTTCTACCCTCGCGTGAAGAGGCCTTACGAGAAACAGTTTGGTCGAGCTCGGTGTCGGGTTCGGAAGTTTGCTCAAGGTTTTCGGTCGTTTCAGCCGGCGCTTTTGTATCCACCTCTCCCGTTCGACTCGCCTCCTGACTCACAGAAGGGTTAGTGCCGGCGGATGCTGTCTGTCCAGGCGGCGTTTGCTGGGTCTCTTCAAAGAAGTGGGGAAAGTCCAGGTCGGTCACGGCGGCTTTCCCCTTGGTCTTCCGCATACGCCCGAGTTTGAGGTCTTCGATCCACGGGGCCAGCAAAGTTTGGTTGTCTTTGGCCACGGATTTGATGATGCCGGAGGATATCTCTTCCTTACCCGAGACGATCGCCCTCTGCTGGGCGAGCGAGAAGAGTGTGACCACTAAGGCCGGAATTCCTTGCGAGGCTTCCCACAATGCCTCACTTAACTGGTCATTCAAAAGGTCGGACTTTAGCTCGTAACGCTTTTCGACGTACTGGTACTGGAAAAGCCTGCGAACGAACTGCTCCCAGAGCGTACCCACTCGATCGGGATCATCCGGCTTCTCTTTCTCGGCCTTCAGCGGCATTCTTTTCCAGAACACGTCGCCCTGCTCGGTCGCCCGGCGCGCCGAGCGGAACGTGCCGTTCAGGATCGGAATTGCGTCCGGGGTGCCGATTAAGACGAAGGGCACGCCGATGGCATTCTCAAGATGCACGAAGAAGTTGATCATCTTCTTCGCCCCGCCGCTCTGGGCGAGGCTGAAATTTTGTATCTCGTCGATGACGAGCAGCCCGAGGCAGTGCAGGGACGAGACGCGGGCCACGACAGGCAGTAGTTCATCCAGGGTGGGGCGTCCTTTGAGGTAGTGCCTGTGGTAGTTTGTCCCGAGGACGTCGTCTACGGCCTGAAGGAAGTTGATGCAGAACCCCTTGATGGAACCGTCCACGGGGCAATCGATCTTGAGCCAGACCAGGTGCTTGAGGATGAAATCCTCGCCGCCGTATTTTGTGTGAATAATGACCTGCGGATAGAGGAGCAGGATTTTCTCGACGGTCGTGCTTTTGCCCATGCCGCCGATGCCCACGATGGCGAAACCTTTCGCCCGCGACAGGTGAGGGGTACGTTCTAACAGCCCGGCCTGGAGCGCCGCCTTCAAAGCAGCGATCCGCTTGTTCTCGTTCTTCCAATACCCGCGCGTGAGCGGGTTACGCCGCCGCAGTCCTGCTCGCAGCATGCGGGAGATCTTGATCTCGATGTCAAGGTGTGTCTTCTGCGGTATGAAGAGTTCGTTGATGGTGTCGAGAAGATGAAGCCGGAGGTGGCCCGGCAAGTCACTTTCCACAGGAGAATAGTCCGGGTAGTAGGCCAACTCCCTGGTCACGTGTTTCGACGTCCAGGGTTCAGGCAGGGCTTCGATCAGCAGGTGTCCCTGGTAAATGGAGAGCGCCTGCTTCCGATACCTCGCTTTCTCTGTCCGCCCTTTGAGCAGCGCCATCGGCGGCATGAACTCTAAAAGTGACTCGTCTTTGTTTGCCATGTCTATTGACCTCCTAACAGTCTTTCGGTGGGATTCTCTACAGGTCCTCCGCCGGTATGTCTGGTAGGGGCACGTACTCGTCGGCCACGCTTTCGCTGGAGTCTGTCCCGTCCTTGGCCGCCAAGTGGGGGAGGAGTCTAGCCCTCAGTTCCGCGGTTTCGCGGGCGTGCGTCTCGGCAATCTCATCCTGTCTGCGCTGCCTCATGCCGGCGAGGCGCGACCTGTCGCTGCGCGGCTCGGTGTCGGCCCGAATCGCGTCTCGGCGCTCGACTGACCTCCGGACGATGGCCTTGGCGTGGGCCTCGAGGTCCGAATCGTCTTGCAGCATCGCGTGGTCGTAGAGGGCGGCCTCTAATTTATCCATCTCCAGGTAGTGCTCGATCTCGCCTAAGTCCCACCCCTTAAAGCGGTCGTCGGGGTCAATCAGGTAGCAGGGTATGGAGGGGCTGCCGTCGGCCGGGCGAATGTAGATGACCTCGTTGCATTTCGGGCGCGGGTCGTAGGCCACCTCCACGTCCCAGCGGCCCATGTTTTTGGCGATGAGACGCCAGCCCTCGGTTTCGGCCAGGTCGCAGGTGTAGAGGCTGCCGCAGAATTCAATGCCGTCCCCGGTAACCGAGGCGGTCTTGGACGGAAGGAGGTTGATGCGGACGTATTCGGGATCGTACTCCCGCAGGTGCCCGGTCCTGTTCTCGACGCCCCATTGGAAAAGCTCCCGGGGAATGGGCCTGACCCTGTCGGCGATCATTTCGGCGTCCAGTTTGTACTTCTTCATCCGCCGCCGGTTGTGGGCGAGGGCGGCGCGGATGACGAGCTCGTAGAGGTCATGGATGTTCAGGGTGGAGGCCAGGCGGTAGTCCTCATCGCCCCGCTCGCGTCGCTTATCGACCGTGCCGGGCAGCCCGTGAATGACGGAAATATTCATCTGGTTGAAGAGCTGCTCGATGGTGCCTTTCCAGTCGGGCCTGTACGGCGGGTGGTTCTGGAGGTCGAGGTTGAAGGCCCTGGCGATGTGGTCTGCGTAAGCGCCTTTGAGCGGCCCGCCGTCCCCGCACAGCGCCTCGGGCATGCTGCTGCGCGGCCACATCTCTTCCGTGGTCTCGAGTACGCCGTACTTGGCGCAGAAGGCGACCTTGTCTTCGGTCACGTTCTCCAGGGCGAGCTGGACCCCGAGGGCGCTTTCGCCCTCCCACCTGATGCAGATCCCGACGACCATGTCGCTGAAGACGTCCACGACGGCGTAGATGACTGGGCGCCCGATGATTTCGTCACGATAGAGGCTGAGCAGGTAAACGTCCGCGACCGTCGCGTCGAGCTCGTAGTAGGAGCCGGGCCCGAAAGACTGGCTCCGCGCCGTGCCGGTCGACACCCGGTAGTTCCGGTTGAAGCTGCCTAGCCCGTACTGCCTGATCAAAGACTCTTTGAGGGTCTTCTTCATGTGCAGCTGGTAATGGTATTTGAACTGGGCGAGGGAGAAGATTTCACCCCGCGCGCTGGACGGGATCTCGATCTCCTTGACCCCGTTGACGAACTTGTACCCTTTGGGGCGGAAGGTCTCCAGCGTCCTGCGGTAGGCCCTTCTCCACGCATTCTTCGCCTTCGGGTCGTAGAAGAGGTCGCCGCCTTTTTCGATGATCTGTCTACATTTCTCATCGACGTTCACCCACTCGTCACGCAGAGCGTGCTTGTCCACTTTGGCCGGGCGTCCGAGCTTCTTGCCGTAGACGTTTCTGGGCTTGCCCCTCCTCGGCCCGCAATTCAGGTGGCCGGAAAGGAGGGCTCCGATGTTCTGCCCGCCCTGCCAATATTGCCGGCTGTAATCGTAGATAGTCCCCTTATCGACCGGCCTGGCATTCTTGTCGCCCCTTGCTTGGGCCTCCTCGGCCTCCTTCCTCAGCTCTTCGACCCGCCGGTTGATCAGCCTGGCGCGGTCCTTTTTGTAGAGCATGCGGACCGCGTTCTCGCCGGTGAAAAGCGGCTCAATGACGTGCCAGGCTTTGTCCCTGCGCCTCTTGATTTTCTGGTATTTCGGCCGGCTGAGTTGGGCCTCGCTCAGTCGGCGTAGCCCACGCGGGGCGAGTTTTTCCTCCATGACGTGATCGTTCTGGAGTATGACGGCCCTGTTGGTGGCGAGGGCTTCCTCTATTTCACTCCGCCTGCGCCAGTCAGGTATGCCGTGGGTGTCCTCCACCGAGATCATCGCCACGCCACGCCCGGAGTCGTCGAAGCGGAGGATTCTCTCGACGCGGGGGGCCGTGGGGAACACCCACTGGATCAACTGGTTTACGGCGAGATTCATACAACGGCCTTTCCGCAGTCAATTAGGCGAGCGAGTCAAGAGAGAACCCGGCAAGGGGCAGTGGCTCCCGTAGCACTATGCGCCGGGTCAGGTCGATCTCCCAGTGCCGGTTGGCCAAGAGGTAGCGGACGACGCCGAGGCTCCGGCCCGGTTTGAGACGGAGCTTTTCGTCGCACCCGCGGGTGACGAGCTTGAGGGGGAGTTTGCCCCGCAGCACCGAGTCCGTCATCACGAGGGCTACATCCATTACTTGGGGGATGGTGAGAGGGTACAGGTCGAGGAGCCGCGAGCAAGGGTGTATCCACTTGACGTTGGAGACGAGCGGGCGGCAGATATCTATATCCCTGGTAATGCCCCAATCGACGGCGGGCCTCCTGCCCCAGTAAATCTTCTCTATCTCTAGTTTCTCCCTGGTGCGTGTGTTATCGAGGTCTGAGGCGTACTTGTAAGCGCGCGCCAGGTACAGGGTGGTCATGTTCCACCTGGCGGTCATCACTAAGTCGGTCGTCATTACAGAGGGGTATTTCGTCCACGGGTCGGTCGGGTGGCGGACGCCCAGCTCCTTCGCGATCTCGATGGTCTCTTCGAGCGGGAAGAGCGGGAACTGCTCTCGCGTGTCAGTGATGGCGAGCCGCAGCCGGCCGAGGGCGAGCGTCGGGGGCTCGTACTCGTAAAAGCCGTCGGCCTCGAGGTCGCTCATGAGGTGGTGGACTCTCCCGTGCTTCCAGCCCCTGATGCGGTGGACGCGGCCCCTGGAAGGGAAGTCCCGGACCGTGAACCAGGGCCGGTAATTGAGGCCCTCCCCCTGGCCCCGCCCCTCCGCGATGCGCTTCGCGATGCTTTTCGGGGTTGATCTGAACCGCGGTCTTCTCACGCTTACTCCGTCGCCCCTTTCTCCTGAGCTTTCTTCGCCCTTGGTCCGTCACTTACGGTTGGCCGATTTCCTGGTCGCCCTTCGGTGCTCCCGCCTCTGGTCGTCGGCCCGCCTCTTCGCCGCCTCGACGAGCCCGCTCAATTCGCGGAGGCTCATCACACGTTCCGGCTTCTCTTTGGGCGGTTTCCTAGAGGCCCTCGGCGGGAAATGAGGGGACCGAAAGAAACGCTCAATGATGCTCTTCCAGTCGGGCCGGTGCGGCGGGGCGTAAGCCGGGCGGACGTCCGATACGTCGTTAGGTTTGATTGCGGCCGGGCTGGCCTGTTCAAGGCAGGCGGGTTTTACCCGACGACTTTTTCTTCGCATAGTCTCCTCCGAAGTCTCGACGGTTTAGTCAGCTCTCCGCCGCGGGCCGTGTCACCACACGGCGTTAAGCGGCCACAGAGGCGTGGCCGTCCGGGGGGCGCGAGTTACCATTCCGCCGGGTCATTCGGCCGGCAAGAGGACGCTTCCTTACCCCCTAATGGTTAAAGCATTCGGAATGGTGGTTTAGGGACAGGTCCGGGAAAATTTCTGTCAGATTTTTTTCAGGAAGGCGTTGTAAGCGGGAATAAAGGCGGCGACGGGGACCCGGAACTCCTCGGCTAATTTCTCTACTAGGAAAGGTTTAAGATCTCTGCGGGGCTTACTTTTAAGGAGGGAGTGCGGGATGAGGAGGCTGACGGCAAAGATGGCCGCTTCCGCCTCGTAGACGTTCTCCACGTAAGAGGGGTCTTGCTCCAGCGTGCGCCAGTGCTCGGGCGGCCTGATATTACTTTCCAGCACCTGGGGGTAGCCGTGGAGGCGGGCGTGGCAGAGCTGGTGGGCGAGTGAGTAGCGCCGGCTGGCGGGCGGGCGGTCTACGTTCACGATAACGGCGGGGCGGTTGCTCCGGGCGTCGGTCGTGATTACTGAATCGTGCCCTTCGCCGCCGGCATTCACTTCGCAGTATTCGAAGCCGAGGAGCATAACGACCCAGGTGAGGTCGACGGCGCTCTCCAGGGTGCCGCACCGCGTGAGTATTCGTCGGACTTCATTCTCGATTAGAGACCGTCGCGGGCGCACGGCGGTGAGATCCCCCGTCAAAAAGAGGCGCGCCGGGCGAGCGCAAGAGCTTAGAGTCGCGGTCGCGCTGAATTCAGTTCAGTAAATCGTAGGCCTGCCGTTTCTCGATCTCGGCGAGCACTACGGAGATCCACGCCTCGGCCTCGCCCGGCAGTTCCATGCCGGGATTCATGGCCGCGGCCCCGATGTCCAGCAGCCGGAGCGCTTCGGAGGAGGCCTCCTCGAGCCGGGGGAGTGATCGTCCACTCTGCCCCGCCGCCTCACGCTGTTTGAACGCCGCCGCCGACCAGCGCAGCAGGTCCGGCAGCAGTTCGGCGTGGATGCGGAACATTACGGAGATTTCGGCCCCCTCGGCGGGGCTCAGCTCCCACGGCTTGGTCTCGCCTGTTATGACACGCTCGATGTAACCTTGGGGCTTATTGAGCGCGTCATTGACGCTTCCGGTCAGCAGGCGAAGGTCAAGTATCATAGTTTCCAGCAGCCGCCCGTAGGGTTGGGTCTCGGTTTTGAAGAGTTCCTTTACCATAGGGCGGCGCAGGGGTTTGGTGTAGTGGTCCCTGAGAAGTTTTGCGGCGAAGTGAACGAACATGCGCTTTGCGTCCTCCGGGGCGATGAACACCGGGAACGGGAGGTCGCCGCCTTCCACGAAGGGGGGGGCGGCCCGCACGTACTTCGAGCGGAACAGCTCTCTGAGGTCCGTCGGGTCGTCGGTGTTCATGAAGTCTTTATTCTTCTCGTCTGGCATGTTCGTCCGGTCTTCCGATCTCATACTCTGGCGCTTCGAAGGATCTTCCTCCACCTTTTTAAGGCGCGGGTATAGCGCTTTTTGACGGTGTCAAAAGGCTTACCGACGAGTTGGGAGTACGCGTTGAGGTCCATCGGGAGGACGTCTTCTCTCACGTTCCCACTCGCGTCGAGACCCAAGACCTGGGAGATTATATCCTTATCTTCCGTTTTGAGAAGGTCGAACGCGCTCTGCCGACGAAAACTTGGCAGCCTCTCATCCAGAGCGTCTTGCGACGCCCTGTGGGCTTGACTCGTGCCGCCCGCCACCTTCTCGCCCCCGTCCGCGTGCTCGTCGCCGCCCTCCCCCTCATGCTGCGTCACTAACTGTACTTCGCGTTCCCTCCGCTTTTTCAACTCGTTGATGCGTCTGATAGCTTGGCGCCGGGCGATCGTCCTGATGTAGGCCTCGAAATCCTCCCGCGAGGTGAAACGCGGCGTCTTGCCTCCTTTAACCAGTCTCCTCAGGAGAACCCTCCAAACCTTACTTAGGGTGTCATTGGCAATGGCATCCGCCTCATCGCGAACCTGCTCGAAACTGTGCGTCCAGTTGAGGAGGTACCAGAAGTAATACGCGAACACTTCGTGGAGGACTTGCGGGTCACACGCCATGAGCCTCTGGCGGTACAGACGTTTGTTTAAGTCTGGGATGGTCATCTCGCTACTCCGGGGCAGGCGGTTGTCACAAGCATGAAGTGACGCAGCTTCAGACTTCCTCGATGAAATTTATCTTACGAAAGAGCATCCGAGTCAACTCCACGTCGGCAAGGCAGTAGTCCGCGATCTCCTGGTGGCGGCCTTCCAAGAACAGGTCGTACACCTTGCTCCCGTCGACTCCGTTCTGCTTTGAACTCGGCATCCCCATTACTCGCGCCAACTCGTCGAGCGAGATGCGGTGGCGCCAAGACTCGAACTCCCACATAACGTCGAAGACGGGCTGAGAGCGGTAGCGGGTGAAGGGGATGCAGCAGGTGGGCCTGATCTGGTGTCGGATCGAGCGCTGCTTGAGGACCACGAGGTCGTAGTCGAGGATGTTGAAGCCGATGATCAGATCGCGCTGTGGGTCGAAGTTTCCGAGCAGCCGCCAGAAGGCCCTGATTGTTCGCGCCTCGTCCATGTGGAACTTCATGGTGGAGCGCTCGCGCCCGAGTATACCGCGGTGGATGATCCGGCCGCCGGTGTCTTCCACGATCAGACCGATGCAAAGTATTCGGGCGTACTCGCCTCTCAAGGCCAGCCCCCGGTACTCCTCTTCGGTGCAGGAGGCGAGCTTCTCTTGATGAGCGGGGTCGTTTTTGTCCGGAGGTATACACTCCAGGTCGAGGAACACGCGTTGTGCCATGGTCGTACATCCGCACCTCCGGTTCTGGAATGGTTCTCGGTAGCTGCTCCGGCACGAGGTCGCTCGGGAGAGCCAGGTGGTCGGGCTTGCGGCTGAGGTTCAACGCTGACAACGGTGCTTATAACCGTTTGTCTTGTGCGTTGTACGCCGTTGCATGGGCGCAACTACCGGGAGGCCGGGATAATACTCCAATTAGAGTTGATTGGGTAGATGTTTTTTTGGCAGATTATGGATATACAATCATGGTGAGTTAGAAGTCTGATGTGCACTGGTTATTGATCATGGGATACCGAAACGAGGCGCTATACGAGGCGGTCAAGAAGTACGTTATCGCAGCTACTACTTTCATTGTGGATAAGATGGAAGACGATGATCCTGCCGCTGACGCGAACGGTCGTAATTTCTTCTTTGCCCGGTTCTCGTTAGGAAGTGAGCTTTCTACGATGCCGGAGTACCGGCATTGCCTTGAGGCGCTTCTGGCTGATCCGAAGATTATGGGGCAGTTGGACGTATTAGTGGGGACTAGCAGCCGACTGTCTCGTGCGCCTACGGCAGAAGGGCTGATGACTAGCCTCCTCGATTTAAGCATGGCTCCTGGTGGTCGCAAGTTTGACCCAGAGTATTTCGAGCGCGAGTACGCGGTCTTCGAGGAAGCATTTAATGGTGACTACGTTCTTTATGACGTTGTTGCGCCTCTGGAGGGCTTGTTGGCGCATGGCTCAGTGAACCTTTCGAGGGATATCGAGATCAGCCCGTTTACCAATGATGACATCAAGCCTTATTACACCTATAACGATACGCTTGTGCACCATGAATCGATGGGCAAGCCCGTGGCGGTGCGCACAAAGTTTAGACTCCCGAAGGTCGTAAAGAGTGACTCTGAACAGAGTCTTGAAGGGCTTGATACTGAGACAATAGAGAAAATTCACGCCGAACGGCTTCGAAGAGATGAGGCCGATCGCGCGGAACAAGCTCGACTGAACGAACGCGTCGAGGAGGTCGTAAACGCGCTTCGTATCTTCGGCGCGGAGAGTGTCTTTCATGTAGGTATCATCCACCGGGCTTCAAGGTGGTTCGGGAACGACAATGTTTTCCCTAATCCCGTCCAGGTCGCGGTGCGCTTTACAACTGGCACGGAAGAGGGTTGGCTGACCTCGTTTGCTCAATTCTGGGACGGGCTCCAGAGTGACAGGGTAAGGGGGATCAATTTCCTCGGGCTTGCGATGCGGCGGATCGGGTACGCGCATGAGCGTCACAGAATCGAAGATAAGCTTATTGACCTTTTGATCGCGGCCGAGGCGCTGTTCCTCAATGATTCAGGGAACGAAACGTACCGCGGTGAGCTGCAATATCGGCTGGCACAAAGGGCAGGCTTTTTCTTAGGCGGAGACCCGCAAATGCGGGAGAAGATCTACCATCACATGAAGGATGCTTATAAGCTTCGTAGCCAGATAGTACACGGCGGTAAGATACGGCCGCTCAGAAGGGATGACGGGAGTTCGGTTGACATGGAAGAGTTTGTGGATAGCACCAGAGTTTATTTGCGCCTTTCACTTCATAAGATGGTCAGCCTGGTCATGCAATCACCACCTGGTAAGTTGATCGACTGGGATGAGCTCATATTCGGAACGGCCGCCCAAGGGTGAGTGATCACGGAGACGGCGGTGTGGGTGGCGTCTGACCTGGAATACGCGGCCGATGTGCAGACTTCGGTCTATTTCTTTTTCCGCTTGATAATACTGCGCTTACGTTTCTCGGCCGGTTTTCTGGCCGACTGCAAGGCCTTATTCCTCGCCCTGAGCCGGTAATTGAGCGACTCGTGGCTTCCCAGGCCGAGCAGGCGCGCGGCGACCGTGACCATGCCCTTGGCGTCTCTGAGCGCCAGCCGGATGAACCGCTCTTCGAACCGGCGCACCTCTTCCTTCAGTGAAAACCCTTCCCAGGGGAAGGCGAAGCTCGCCTTCTGCGTCCTCCGGAGCGAGACCGTCTCGACCGCTTCGGGCGTGATCACCGTCCCGTCCTTGGCCACCAGGATGGTGCGCTCGATCAGGGCGCGCAGCTCCCGCGCGTTGCCGTTGAGCGGCAGCATTTTCATGGCCTCGATCGCCTCGGCCGTGAAGACTATCTGTTTGCCGGCGCGCGCCGTTATTTCCCGGATGAAGTGTTCTGCGATCGCCGGTATGTCCTCGGGGCGCTCCCTGAGGGGCGGTATCCTGAGGTGGAAGGTCTGGAGGCGGTAGAAGAGGTCATCCCGGAAGCGCCTTCTGGCGACACGCTCGCCGAGGTCGCGGTTCGTGGCGGCGACGATGCGCACGTCCACTCTTTCCGGCAGCGGCGCGCCCACGGTGTGTATCTCGCCGTGCTCGATCAGTCGCAGGAGCTTACCTTGATTAGCCTGGCTGAGTTCCGCCACCTCGTCGAGAAAGAGCGTGCCGCCGGCGGCCTCTCGCACGGCACCGGTGTGGTCCTGGACGGCGTCCGTGAAGCTACCCTTGACGTGGCCGAAGAGTTGCGATTCGATCAGCGTGTCGGTCAGCACCGCGCAGTTGAGCGCGACGAACGGGCCCGGCCGCGCGCTCCAGTCGTGAATCAGGTGCGCCAGGACCTCTTTGCCGGTCCCGGTCTCGCCCGTAATGAGCACGGCCCCGTCCGAGACGGCGATGCGGTGTGCGGTGCGCAGGAGCGCCGCCGTCTCCTCCGAGGCGAAGATGAAATTCGGCGCGCTGAACTCCTCGAACCTCCCCCGCCTCGCCGCGATGACCTTCCGCGCGCAGTCGCGGATGCGGAGAAGGATGCCCGATTCCGTGGACGCGTAGAGCATCTGGCCGGCGCTCTCGAAGGTCGCGTCCATCTCCCTGGAGGTCAGGTGTTCGCCCAGCTCTTCGATGATGGTCATGGCAGCCAGGCCAGCGTGCTCATTGTCACCGACCGACCGCGCTGTCTCGACGGCGCGCTCCAGCACGGCCTTGGCCTCCGCCCGGTGCGCGAGACGCGCCAACGCTGCCCCTCGCGTCGTCAGGGCCTCGGCGAGGAGCCCCTGCAGCCCGGCGGATTCGAGCGTGCGCGAGGCCGAGCGGGCGACACGCTCGGCCTCGACGTTCCTCTCCTGCGCGAGGAAGGCCCTGGCGCGGGTTTCGTCCACCTGCGCGGCGCTGACGCTGTCTTTCAGGCCCGCGAACAGTCTCCGGGCCTGATCCAGGTGTTCGTGCGCCTCCTGCAGCCTGCCGGAGGTCAGGTAGAGGAAGCCGAGATTGTTTTCGACGCGGGCGCGGTAGCGGGCATGCCCGGCCTGCTCGAAATGGTAGCTGGCGGCCGCGTACTCGACGAAGGCGCGGTCGAGGTAGTCTTCGCGCTTCTCCGCCGCCCCCAGGTTCTTCAGCACCAGCCCCAACTCGTTGCGGTAGCCGCCCTTTGTCGAATGACTTGATATTTCGTCGAAGAGGGGCGCAGCGTCCGTCATGACGCGTAGCGCCTCGATGTACCGCAGGGCCGAGCGCTCCACGATGGCGTAGCGCAGGACGGCCTTAGCTTTCAGTTCCGGATCGCCGCCGGCCAACTGTGCGATGACTTTCTGAAGGATCACGCGGGCCTCGTCGTAGGCCCCTTCGCGCCAGTAGCAGTAGGCAATCTCCGTCCTCGCCTCAAGAACCTTTCCCGTCTCCCCCAGGGATTCGAAGATTCGGATGCTCTCGCTGATTAAGTTCTTCGCGGTCTCTTGGGCACCCTCTACCTTGCTGGAACTCCCGATCCATCCTGAAAGCACGCCGGCGCGGAGCAGCACCTCGGCCGCCGTCCGCGCGTCCAACCCTTCGGTCACGGGGGCCTCCCCCACCCGCTGCCAGAACGAGCCCACGGCGCCCCGCGCGGCCTCGTAGTTACCCGCCTCTTCGAGTTCCTTGGCCAAGCGACAGCGGAGGATGGCCTGTTGATCGCGCGTGAGCGTGGGGTCGTTGATCTGTCGGAGGAGTTGGTCGGCTAAGCGCATGTGAGGATTGCCCTTCCGTACAGTTGCTGAAAATTCAGCAAGCCGTATAGTGTTTTTGCATTATGATGCGCCCCGGCATGAGAGCATCTGGTCAGTCTCTGATCTAGACGGAGAGTCTCTACCTCCACGATTTCAACTTGCCAACCCGGGAGAAAACAATGAAGAGAGTCCGACAACTCTGCGCGGCGCTCGCGTTGACCCTAATCCTCAGCCTCACCGCTCTCGCGGGTGATATGAGCTGCGGCATCACGTCCACCGCGCCGCCCCAGCAGACACAGGCCGCGGCCTGCGGCGACATGAGCTGCGGCGTCGCCTCGACCGACGAGTCCGCGAGCGGCGTGCCGTTCGTCACGGAGGTCGCGCTCGGCCTCCTCCAGAGCGTGCTGGCGCTCTTCTGAGCTACACGCTCGATTTTCAATCTGGGCTTTTCGCGGCTGTGAGGTTGCGCACTCGCGGCATGGCCGTCGTGTGTGCGTGTTCACCGGCGTAGGTCATGCGTGTGTCGGGGCCGGTGAAGAGTTCGATTCACGTGCGCCGAAGCTTAACCGCACAGGGCGGTAAAATGCAATGACTTTTCTCTGGAGGCCGTCGTCCGAGCGTGGGTTAGAATTCTCCGGGCAGTAGCACTCACATGCGCGGTCTGTATTCGCTCTTCTATTACTATTTTGGCCGCCTGAAGAAACCGACATAGCGGATGACCACGCGCTCGTCGGTGATCACGTCTACCAGTTCCCAGCCCTCGTCGGCCAGCCTGTTGGCCTGGTCTGACAGGTCCTTGGGGCCGGGGGCGACGTAAGCCTGGTACTCGTACTTGCGCGCGGCCGGTTTGGCTGCGGTCGAGTTGCGTTGCGCCTCGACTCCCGTGATGAGCGAGATACTGCTTGAGGTGATTCCTCCGACGAAGGCCGCCGCTAATATCAGGGCAGCGATCAGCCAGACCTGTCTCTTAGGCATAATGCCTCCTCAGGTTTTATGAACTAGATTCCAGAGTGTCTCCGCCTTGATCTGGAAATCGGTGATGTCCTCGATCGTGATGGTGTCGCCGTTGGCTATCGAGACCGTGATATTGCCCAGGCCGAAGAGCCGCCGGTCGAACGAGGCGTTAGAAGTTACGTCGAGAACTCTGGAGAAGGGTATCTTGCGGGCGTCGCGCCTCAGGATGCCGCTCGTAATCTCAATAGTGTCGGGCGTCACGACGTACCGCTCGGAGTGTAGCCTGGCGAAGTCCAGGGCCATGCCGACGGTGATGACGAGGAGCGCGCCCGCGATGATCCCGGAGGCCCACGTCAAGGACGACGCCCCAGGATCAGTCTGTCGAAGGCACAGGGCGAATAGGGCCGCGAACGTTAGTGTGATCGCTGCGAGGGCCAGCGTGATGGTCGCGGCCCGGCGCGTGACGGGCCGGTCCACGAGAACTGCCCCGGATTGTGAGCGTCCGGCCCCGATAGCTGCCATACGTTTAACACCGACGGCGTAAATTCTGGTATCCTTACCGGCTCGTTATCCCGGATCACGTCTTTGACAATTTCTTGCCCAGAGCGATGCGTGAAGCGGCTCGACAACTCAACCGGTGATGAGAGCCGCCGCGGGACTAAAGACTGTGACCGCGGCGGGATCGGTTCGGGACGGCACTATAACTCTAATTGCAGTATTACACAAGCCAATTAGAGTTATTGGCTCGGCCATCTTTCGCGCCATCTTCCCGTCAGAGGAGGTAACTTCTGATGGGGAGTCGTAAGAGGCCGCGCGCCCTGCGCCTGCACGAGAAGCTGCGACAGATCCGCGAGGCCTACGGGCTGACCCAGGAAGAGATGGTGAGTCGCTTGGGTTTGACGGACGAGTTGAAACAGTCAGACGTGAGCGCCTTCGAGCGCGAGCCAGATGATAAGTGGTCAAGAGAACCGGCGCTGCCGCACCTACTACGCTACGCTAGAGTGGCGGGCTTGAATGTAGAAGTGCTAATAGATGATGAGCTAGAGTTGCCAGATAAACTGGCCCCTAATCCGATGAACGGAGTGGTCAGACGGGCCTCCAAGAAAGGGAGTAGATCGAAGAAGAGATAACGGAGCGTAAGGTGCCTGCGAAAAAATCCGCGAAGCCGAGGTCAATTGCCAACCTGAAGAGAGAGATAGCCGCTTTGCGCTCGACATTGGACAACGTGTGGGCAGTGCTGGTCGACATCGACGAGGCGAACACACAAGAGGAGGCAGTTGATGCGATTTACAAGGCCTGCGAAGTCATGGCTGCAGATTGGCCCGATGATTTCGAGATAACGGATGAAGTTAGCTCAAGAGTTCAAGAACAGATTGATCTGGAGGAGCGATTCAATGTACTGGCTGAAAAAGCGGAAGCGACAGAGGACTGGGGTCAAAGGGCCATATTTTTCAGAGAGGCGCTTGCCATCCAATTCGGCGTTGACGAGCAGTACATAGAGCGACAGATAGAACAATTGTCTCCGCAAGATTATCTGGAGATCGTATCTCGATATCTCTGGCTGGTGGGAGCGTTGACAGCTAAAGCACCAATCAATTATCGGGAAGTGGCAGACCGTCTCATAAAGACGCTGAAGGAGTACAAGAAGACATTACCTAGAAAGCACGGGCCTGAAGGGAGTCCGATCGTAACTGAGGCACTGAAAATACGAGAAAAGGAAAAGAAGCCATATAGGGATATTTACAATCAGTTGTTACCGAAGTATGGGGAGCAGATGATCAATAAAAACCTCACTCCTAAAATCTTGGGCGAGCGCGTGCGGTCTCGAAGATCGAGATTGAGAAAATCAAAGAAGGCGTCCAGCCAATAGGGTAACTGATCCTCACGGTTAGTAGCTACTAACTATAACCCGTCACAGTTATCTACAAGAAAAAGTGACTCTTGCACGACCCGATTTTCTTCCGGTATGGTTGACGAAAACTCAGCTTTATTGGGGGTAATTAGGCAAGATGGCACATATATTCAATTCACACAGCCAAAGAGATGAAGAGATCAAGAATTTCTTCTACAGAGCATTCTCTGGCACGAGCGTAATGCCGATATGGCAGGAATATGAGAAAGAAATATCCGGTCCTGTAGACGTGGAGATTGAGCGAAAGATCCAGGCGTCAAGCGCTGTATTCGTCCTGCTTAGCGAGAATGTCGAGCACCTGCCTTTCACGAGGGACTGGATATTATGGGAGTGCGGTAAGGTGACGGACAAAGACATCTGGATATTCGAACCCTATGAATCTTTGGGCAAGATCACCGTAGTAATACCTCGATTCACCCATTATGTGCGCTATGAGAGAAATAGTACTTGGCGGGACTACATCAATTCAATTATCAAGGCGTACGATAACTCAAGCCTTTTCGGTTGGGCAGCTGGTGGGGCGGGACTTGGAGCTGCGCTTAACCCCGAGGATAGAGGTGGCGGGGCGATTATAGGTACCATGATTGGAGCAATTATTGAGTCCGTTAGGAGACCGAAAGCCCCGTCAGGACATCCTGTAATCTGTTTGAAGTGTTCTTACAGCTACAGCGCTCACTTGCCCGGTAATAGGGGGCCGTTCAGGTGTGTGAAGTGCAATAACCTAATGGCGATTGTTGACGTGCCGAAGACCAACTACTTGTGGCCCAATTCACCACAATGGGCGCGCCAGATACACTAACGAATAGCGGCTACTTCATCTTAATACGTGTTATAGCGAAGATGTTAAAGTTTGCCAGTGTGCAGGGCATTAAGCTTGAATGAAGCAGGAGTTGTGGCCTATTGGCGGCCACGGCTCCCCCGAGTCCAGTGCGGGATGCCGAGGCTCAGCGCTTGGCCTCCCGTATTCCAATCGCCATATCTCGATTTGTCCTAATAATGCAAAAGCAGATTGCCTTCGCCTGCTATCTTCCAAAGTCATCTGGAAAAGCCGCGCTCTTATTGCATTGGAACTGCGGGGTACAAGGGTGTAGCTGCTTTCGTTTCCCCCGTAGGGACGCCGCTCGAGAACAGAAGTTTCTATTGCTTTCCAAAGATCATAGGGAACAGATGAAGTAGCCGTATGATTTGAAATGATAGAATCATCAATAAGATTCAGGCCAGCTAAAATAGCGTCGCCTGTGCCCAGCTTGGCAATAACTTTCGTAAGCAAGGCGCGCTTGGCAGGCTGAAGCTGCATGTCGCAAAGCCGAAGAATGCGCTGTTTTATTGCGGCGTCGGCATCGATTATGTCAACGATGTTCGCGGCAAATAGGTCACCATGATAAGACTGAGCTCCTATTTCAAATACAAACCCTTCGTCACCTGGCTCTATGAAGCTTAAAAATATACGTGTCGATTCTGGGCCACCGAACGTGGCAACAGCCTTGATCCATTCCTCTGTTAGCTGCTCTGGGCGATCCCAGTTAGCGGATGCGATTTCGCAAAGCAAGTTGAGAGCTTCTGGACAATGGCTGCACCCCAAGGCGGGTAGAACTTTGGGTAGTTCGTAACGCGGAAATTTTTTGTCAAATATTATCTGGCGCATCCTGTCGATACCGAAAGAGGGTATATCGACAAATGGAAGCAAGCAAAGGCACCTCTTTAATATGTAGGAGTCTAGATTATCGTGGAACCACTGGTCGATGATTGGATTCAGAACATTTAGAGTAGCTTCCGTAGGCAATACGACACCATTGAATAGAAGATTCTCAAGCGCTTCGACACGCCTGCTTACAAAATATTTTCCAGGTAGTGATATAGACTGAAAAATCAGATCGGCTGAATCTTGTTGTCCCAGACCGGCAAGAAGACTGGCTAATTCTATTAGCCTAAAATCAAACGCGGATGGTTGGCTACTACTTGTACGTTCATTAAAGAGAGTAGAGATGCGGTGCTTGATGGCGAGAGAGTAACGCTTGCAACGCTCTTCATCAAATCCATCTTGCCGTCTTCCAGCGCGTGCTTCCCAAACGAGACAATAGTCCCTTTCTTTGTAACCGAATAGCCCTCCTATATTTTGAGTCGTAGCCAAACGAACCAAACCTGATGCGGCGTCCCGCTCGGATTCTGGGTTATGTAACCCATCTAAAAGAGCTGCTTCGGCCTCTTCAGAATCCAACGTAGCCAAGGCTCGCACATGCCAATGCGAGTAACTTATAGAGCCTCCCTTAGCCAATTCACTGCGTTCGCCTTGGGCGAGAGCAGCCCGTCCAATCCTGACTCTTTCAAGTTCGGCTTGAGTAAGCTCATACAAATCACGCATGTCTCCGGGTTCGCCAACCCTTGCCAGGGCCGTCGCTAGATGTGCCTTCAACTCTCCGCGAAAGTCATCCTGACTCAGTGCAAACTGTAACCCATTCTTCAAATATGTCCGTAGATTTTGGCGAATATCATCCTGTAATTGGGTCCGGAGGTCTGAGTATTTGTCATCGACCCTGCTGAACACTTCCACGACAGTGGTGAATTCAGTAACGTCATACTCTCTCGCAAAATAGTTTGACAGGCCAGTAAGAGCGACATTAGGTGGTATAGATCGAAAAAGATCTTCTAATTGTCTGACAATTGCACGTTTTAAATCGTTCTGTGCGTCCGTAGTATCAGCAATACTACGGCGGACCTCGCATAATCTGGAAAAGATAGTATTGGCTAGTGCAGCGTCTCCCACGGCTGGCCGTAGCAAAGCGATTTTTGACGTGCTGATTTGTTGTGGATCATCGGCACCTATCCCTTCCACTAACTTCTTCTTCAAACCCTCAGGAATGCTTGTGACAAGGTCTATCCAACCTTCAGATCTTAGTGACCCCTCTACAATTCGCCGTGCTATCCAATGGCTTACCCATTGCTGATCTGTCTTTCGTATAATGTCAAGTGCCGGTCTTATAACGTACTCACTGAGATAATCATCGATTCTGTCAGACTCTAACTGGGTCAGTTCTATTTTTAGCTTTTCCGAGATGCCCGTGTCTCCCAATTGTGTCGCGCCTATCAAGAGTTGTAGACGCTTCACGGTATCCGAAGGCTGAGTCAATAATTTGCGGTAGACCATAAGTGCATGCGACCGTAGAGAAACCGGAATCCTTTCCACGGCCAGCTTCCCTATAGCCTCTTCAAAGCTCTCTTCATCTAGAGCTTCCAGGAGCCGCGCAACGTCCGAATCCGAACCCACCCAACATAGTGCCTCGGTCGCCTCGACTCTTACTCTTAGGCTGGGGTCTCTCAGAGCAAACTCTTGCGCAATTTCTGGCCTCCATCGGTGCAAGGTTAGTTCTTGAACAAACTCAATGCGGGCTTCTTCTTTCCATCCTCTCACGGTATTTTGCCACTCTGACCCGAGACTAGAGAGGTGGAACTCGGACCACGCACGGTAAGTGCTCAGGCGCACTTGCTGATCATCGCTGGTCAGTAGTGGTAGAAGTATGTCGACGAAATCTTCTGAGCCGCTTGCGAGCATCCCTGCTAGTGCACATTGTTTGTGATTTTCATCAGCTACCCCGTACCATAGGCGTAAACGCTCACCCACTGCTATTCGCACCTGTTCCCAGACTGATCTCCCGCACAACCGAGAGAGTTCCGCAGCAAAGACCGGATCGACGCTCAGCGCCATTTCGATAAGAAGTTTACCTGCCTTTATAGCATCATTCTCGGTTTGCGCTTCGGCACTAAGCATCCCGATCTCTTCGGCAACCATACGAAGAGGCTCTTCCCAGCTCGGTGTGTTTACGTACTGCCTTACGAAATCCAAGCGTTGATTTCGATTATCGTTCGCTATGATCTCCCACAGCTGGCGCTTGAGGTGCTCGGCGGCATAAAACTCTTGAAATTGTTGATGTTCAAAGCGGAGTTCGGTTGGAGGAGAGTCAAGCCTCATCAGTATGTGACGGGCACAAAGCGTATTCAGAACCAATGCTGGCTCAGGTATCGCCTGGATTTGTCCGGTATCTCTCAATCTGATGCTGACTGACTTGGCTATGGAGCGAGCATCTTTTTCAGCCAATGTGTTACCGCCCTGTGTAATCATCTGGATTGCTATTCCCGTCAAATAATCCAGGCTGTAACCCATCAATGGCGGACTCTCCAAAGTGGCCCTGTGGTCTTCCGCTTGCTCTACTAGATGCATTACCTTGCCCAATACCCCCATTTTTGTAGCCGGTATTGCATCTCCTGAATTGAAGATGGTTGTGACTTCCGAGAGAATTAGTGGTGTTCTCGTTAGGGCATCTAATGCAGGGTTATTGTCGAGTGCCGCGCCAAGTGTTTTTGCTTGGTCCCCCAATGATTGCTTTAGATATTCGTTGCGTTGTGCCCTAGTGAGTGGAAGAAGCTCGGCCCGGAATGCGCCGGGCAGGGGCGGGCTGATGTGGTGAGTTCGAGTTGCTACAATAATGCCCGCTGCGTGAAAGCTCCGCTCTAATTCCCGCAAAGCCATTACAGCGTCTTCGTAATAGCTCTCTGATATCTCATTCCAGCCATTCAGAAGGAAAGAAAACCGCTCTGTAGGATAGAGTTTAGCCAGATCCCCGGCGGTGATACCACGGGATAGGAATTCCCGCCTGCCAGCAACGAAGTCAAGTATTTCACTTTTTGATCGGGCCCATAAGGGTAAGTCGATGAGGAATGAAAGCCCACCACTATCAGCATCTAACTCCGCAAGCTGGATGAGAGTCGTCGTCTTACCGCGTCCAGCCGGAGCCTCGAGCACCACCCGTTGCCCCTCCTTTAAGGAAGAGTGAATACTTCCGAGATCAAGAAACTGCTCAGTCTCTTTATATTCATGCTCATGCTTAACTGCCCGAAGGGCTATTTGCGGTCTTCCAACCAGCCGACTCCTAAGCCACGCGTGTGTCAGCTCTGAAGTTGCGGCTCGGACTCTCTTAAGGAGTTCTTCAACATCTGGTTTCAACTCTTCTTCTGAAGAGCTTAAATGCGCCAAGCCGCTTGATGTAGCAGTCTTCCCGATCCTAGAGAAAGCTGCAGCTTCGGCCGTTCGCTTCCACCGCCTAATCTCAGTCTCCGTAAATCTCGTTTCGTCGTTATCGATCAGCTTGCCGCAGTTCTGACAAAGCCAGATTGCGTTATTCGCATGTCTGCGCTCTTCACGAGTTAGTGCGGGATCGTATCTAGGCCCCCCTTCGGACGCGGCAGTGATGTGCGCGGCCACGCCGATGTTCAGAGATTTAGACTGATCAGCCTGTGGGCCGCTGGTCGCCGCTCGGCATGACGGGTTGGAGCAGAGGTAGTTGACACGCTCTGCGACCGTCCTTTTTACTCCTGGACTAAAATCATCTCTCATTGTCAACAAACTACCTTTAATTACATCTGTTTATTACTTCAATTATCAGAAAATCCTGGGGATCTAGGCAAGAGTACTGGTGCGGTGAATGAGTCTTTCTCACTGATACTCAGGAGTCATTAGTGTTCAGCATCATCACACAAATACTTTAACAAACCTTATGAACAGAACTAATTCTTGCTGGATGCAGGCGCTCTTGCAATACCAGAATCTGAAAGCCATCATATAAGCGTATGGATAGTTTCGTCACGATACGCGACCGAGATGCTTGGGCAACTATCAGGGGGTACGTGTATCAGGTTGATCAAACTATCCAAAGGTGGCTCGATCTTAAGCCGCCGAAGGTCTTAGAACTTGAGCGCGGGGAAGATATAGATGTCGTTCTCGGAGCATTCGATTTATCGGGAGAAGAACAATCTCGGCGTTTAGAACAGGTCAAGTACCTAGAGAAGAATATAACGCTACGCACCCCTCAAGTCTTAGAGGCGTTGGCCTCATTCCACGAGCACTCAGTTCACAACCCAGATATAAATCTAAGTCTCGCCTTTATAACAAACTCTGAGCCGGCCTTAGAAAGACCATCACCAATGCCTCATGGAAAGCCGGGAATAGAAGTTTGGGGCGAACTTCGGTCGGGCACTATTCTCGAGAAGGATCATGAAGTAGCACTCAAAGGCATTCGTGCCGTCTTGAGCACTGCGGTCAAGCCAGAAAACCTGCGGAGCGAGACATGGAAGCCATTCAAAACATTCGTCACCAGTTCAAGCGATGGCGAACTGATTACGTTTATACGTCACATCGAATGGAAAACACGTAGCGCGTCGGCAACTGACATCAGTATCAATATCCAGCAGCAGCTTGTGACGCGTTTCGCCATAGCAGCCGAAAACTCCCAAGACTTGTATCACCGTTTATTTGTATACGTTATCCGGCTGCTCTCGAAGAAAGGTTTGAAACGTCTCACCGCTGACGACTTGACGAACCAATTGTCGCGCCCGATGCTCAACGAAGAGGATGCGAAGCTACTCCACAACGTTAAGTCGCTGCTCTCTATCTTGGAATCGCGTGTGACGTTGCTTGAGCAGGGCCATTCAGCGCACGAAAAAAAACTGCTTACAATCGATGCCGAATTAGAGAGACTTGCGGAGAAAGCGGGTGTCAGCACACCGGTCAGCTATGGCACTGAATTACTACAACTTGATGCGCCACCACCCGTTGAACAGATTGTTCCGAGAGATGGAACAGTAGTCCGGTACGTCGGAGTGCTTAATTCTGTGACGTGGTGTGCGCTGTACGGGAACATAGGATGTGGCAAAACCCAACTGGCGGCGCTCGTCGCTCAAAAGTCAGAGCGGCCGTTTGCTTGGCTACGCTTCAGGGGGCTTACCCCGGCCGAGGCCTGCCGTCGGATTGATGAAGCGCTGATAAGCTTGTCAAATACGCAACTGGCACGTAACTGGAAAGAGTTTTGTCGGGAGGCATGCTCCCGCATCTCTCCTGAAACTCTATTCGTTTTTGACGACTTACCCCGCGTCACAGTAGGTGAACTTCTCTTTGATCGCTTAACGGTTTTGGCTAGGAACTTCCGACTGCTTAACCTCCGGATGCTTTCGACAAGTCCCTTCGACTTGCCCATGCGACTCAAGAAGCTTGACGGCGGCCGAGTCCTCTTCGTAGAAGAAGTCCCACGATTTACTAACGAGGAGATACGTGAATTATTCGAGTTGCACGGCGCGCCCGACGAATTCTTCGAGACTAATAGCGTAACGCTATTAGCCGGACTTACCGCTCGCCATCCTACGCTTCTTACAGCCGCTGCTTTTTACCTTGAGAGTCATGGTTGGAAACTTGCTGACGAGGAATTTGAAGCGCTTATTAAGGGTGAGCACGCCCGTGAAATAAACGAGCAGACCGAAGAAGCCCTCCTAAGTACGGTGCCAGACTCTGAGGCCCGTGAGCTTCTCTATAGACTCAACCTGGTTAGCAAACCCTTCAATAGAGGAGATGTCCAGTGTGTGAGTAGAGTTATACCTCAAATCTCACACCCGTTCGAGAAAATTCACTATTCGACGGGTTTATGGGTGCAGCGCGACAGTACAGATTCTTACGTTTTATCCCCCCTTATCCATCAACTCGGTAGTGAGAATCTACACCCCGACACTGCAAAGAATGTTCACCTAAGTCTAGCTCGTGCAACCTTGCGAAAAGGTGAGATCGGACCATCAGAGGTCTCATCAGTAATCAACCATTATGTAGCGGCGGATGAATTCAATCAGGCAGCCAGCATGCTGATATGGGCACTCAATAGCATGCACAGGCAAGAAGTGCAGGTTGATCCGTGGGGAATCTCAAGCTACTGGTATAGCCTCAAATTGCCTAGTCAAATCGACCTCGATCTGCGCATATACCTGCGCACAATGCAGGCCGTCGTTGGCGAAGATCTAAAGAAGCCAATTGACTTTGTGCTTCGTGATCTGGATGCGCTTCTTGACAGTGCTGATGAATCTAACGCACGGGCTGTTACCTTTGCGTTGATTATGGCTGGCCCGTTCCTTGTGCAGGGGGGACTATCACACGCAACTCGCTACTTATTAAAACTGTTGCGGGTTGCCCCTGGCGGGGTCTTACCTGACGGGACGCGCTTGGCATATCCAGAAGAGATGACTTCACCAAGTTTAATTTGGGCTACAGTTAGAATGGCGAAGTCTGAGGATGATCTCACAAACTGGTTTGAAACGCTCGAAAAATTCACGCCTGCTCAGCTAGCAGACACATTCAGGGCACGAATAGCAGCGGACTCTGCGATGGCACTCGCAGATCGACTTTGGGTTTGGGAATCCAACAAACCGAAAGATAAACGCAATTGGAAAAGGGTGCTTGCCCGTCTCAAAGATTTTGCGGAACGCACGTACGATATAGGGGCGGAGATATTGTGGGCATGCCTCATTCGCTCGCAAATAATCGTCCTTGCTGAGTACACACAAAATCTGGATGCCGCTGTTGTGCTTGGCTACGATGCGCTGTCCAAGGCTTCCTCTGACCCTGCTACACAGTTTCTCCTTAAAATGTCGATTGGGACTCAACTCGCTGATACAGGCCAATCAGATGAGGGAGTAAAGCTGCTCAAGGAATCGCTTGATGAACCAACTGAAGTTTATCCACTCTATAGAAGCCTATCACTACTGAAGATAGCTCGAGAGGTCGGGGATCGGGATCCTTCAGACGCTATCAAGTTCATTGACACAGCAATCAAAGTTGTTCGTGATTCAACAATTCTTCCTGAGACAGAACTGATCAAAGCTCTAGGAGAGAAGGCGATCGCGCTTTGGCTTGCTGATGATCTTAAGGCAGCATATTCGGCGCTTGAGGAGGCAGCAGAGCGACTACTCGCTACAGAAATTAGAGATAAAGAAGGTAAAGAAGTCTTTATGATCTTCGGCCACGTTTCAGGATATCTCACCCATTTGGTAAGGACTGGGGAGGAAATACAACGCACAGCAGACGACTATGACTATACCCCTCCAGAACGCGGCATGTTTCTCAAGACTTATCCTCTGGTGGCTGACACTTTCCGGGAAGAACTTGTGCGTTACCTACCCGCACAGATGGCAATCTTCGCGAAAGCAATCGCAAAAGTAGAGGATGTCGCTAAATGGAGTCTACGTGCAGTGGATGCTGCCCGGGCCAAAGGGGACCAGACGTCAGTGAGCCAAGTAGCGCACCTAGCGCTAGAGTCACTCGTAATTGAAAGCAGGATGCCTGAAGCCCTCGACGTCGCGCTCAGCTTAGGAATTAGTGTTGCGGCTATAGAAATCGATCAGGAGGCAGGGAGAAATCCACTGCGTAGAGACTTCGACGTGTTGAAAATTCTCGGTTCCAAGCCTAGCGAAGGGTGGTCTAAGGCCGAGGATTATGCCGCCGTCGCAGGAATCTTGCCCTTCTTTTTCGAATTGGCGACAGACAGACTTAATGGAAATGAAGATTTAAGTGCTAAGGTGGAGATGCTTACAAGCATCTGCCAGCAGATAGCTGTCACTGCTTCCAAGCCGAGTCTGTGGGTGGACGCGGCGGACCTGTTACAAGGCTTTTTTATGAGTAGATTTACCGGGTATGAGCTCACGAAAAAAGCTGAAACCTTCTCTAGCTCGGACACTACAAGTTTGCAAACGCTTGCCTTACTCGCGGCCGCAATGGAATCGTCCCCTGAACAGGCTATTTACAATCACCTTGAAACGATGCCATTCCTCGTCAATGTCTTCAGAAGCCTAGACCTAATATATGAGAGGCGCTTAGTCCCATTTTACAGGGCATTCTGGGCTAAGACGCTCCATGAAAATAGATTCCGCTTTAGAAGCCCAGATATAGTGGAACAGATGCTTAAGGGTATTTCAACATCAGCAGAATGGACAGTGTTTCCAAAGATTCTAAAGTTGGTATCTTCTAGTATTGGTATTGCCCCTAGCCAAAAAGTAAGTTTATGGCTTGAGAAAAATGTATCTTGAATCGGACAGTCCCCCTTTACTGGTTCTTATTGCTATAACGTAAGGCGAGGAATTGTTGAAAGAGCAAGGTATGGCAGAACGTAACTACAACTGGCAACGTTTCTGGTGGCCGAGCGGGAGCGGCGATGTCCAGGCATCCGAGGAAGGGTACTTGTGGGGGCCGGGTGCCTATAATCCCAATATCGTCACGTTCGAGCAAATTATGAATGTGTCGTGCCTCGCGCTCCTCGGTGAGCCCGGCATAGGCAAATCAAAAACATTGGAGCGTGAGTTTGACGCCCTAGTGGACGCATTGGAGGGCTCAGAAGATCGCGCGGTTTTCCTCAACCTGAGGTCATACGGCAGTGAAGACAGGCTCGTCCGGGCGCTGTTCGAGAGTACTGAATTCACCCGTTGGACAGGGGGCTCATACCATCTACATCTTTTCCTCGACAGTCTGGATGAGTGCTTGCTGCGGATCGACACGGTCGCCGCGATATTGATTGATGAGCTGAAGAAATACCCCGTTGAGCGACTCTCCCTGCGCGTGGCGTGTCGTACCGCCGAATACCCCCGCCTGCTGGATGGCGAGTTGAAAAAGCTGTGGGGTGATGAGAACTATAAGGTTTACGAACTGCTGCCGTTGACGCGCGAAGATGTCGCGGAGGCGGCACGGGTCGAAGGTCTTGATCCTCATGAATTCCTACGAGAGGTAAGACAAAGAGAAGCCGGACCTTTCGCTGCGAAGCCTATTACACTAAGTTTATTGCTCGACTTATTTCGAGATGGCGGAAGCTTGCCCTCGACCCAAGCAAAGTTATACGAGGACGGGTGTCGTGCTCTTTGTGAAGAGTCGAATGAGAGCCGCATAGCTTCTAATCTCAGAGGCGTACTTAATATCGATCAACGAATGGTCGTGGCCTCGCGCATCGCCGCGGTTACGGTGTTTGCTAACCGCGCGTCGATTTGGACCGGCCCGGACCGCCAAGGTGCGACTGACGAAGACGTGTCAGTGCGTGAACTCCAAGGTGGCTCGGAAGAAATAAACGGCAGCTCCTTCGACGTCACCGAAGATGTAATAAGAGAAACACTGGCGACCGGACTTTTTAATCTACGCGGAACAGATCGGCTCGGATGGGCGCATCAGACTTATGCCGAATACCTGGCCGCTTGGTACTTGCGTCACCGAAAGCTCGACGCAGACCGGGTCATGGAGCTGCTCACTCACCCGGATGACCCGGACGGCAAACTTGTGCCGCAACTGTACGAAACGGCCGCCTGGGCGGCGACCCTGATACCTGACCTCTTCCGCCGGATCATGGTGGCAGATGCCGACGTGGTGCTGCGTAGTGACGTAGCGGCAGTTGACGCGGATGACCGGGCGGCGTTAGTCGAGGCCCTGCTCCGGTTATACGAAGAAGAACGCATTACGCACGACTGGGAGAGGCAGAACAACTATCACAAGCTCGCTCACCCGGGGCTCGCCGAACAGCTGCGCCCGTATATCACTGACACCTCCAAACACGAGATTGCCCGGCGCACTGCAATTCTGATCGCGGAGGAGTGTGAGCTTCATGAGTTGCAAGACGAACTAGTCCGTGTCGCTCTGGACGGTTCCGAAAAGCATTGGCTGCGTGAACGTGCGGCGGGTGCAGTCAGCGACCTCGGCGATAGTGAAACCAAGGCGAAGCTGAGACCGCTGGCTATAAATAAGTTAGAGGATGACCCGAACCAAGAACTGAAAGGGTATGCGCTCACGGCCGTATGGCCCGAGCACATGACTGCGCAAGAGTTATTTGCCACTCTTACTCCGCCGCGCGAATCATTCTTTGGCTCCTATTATCTCTTCATCTCACAGCATCTGGTGTCGGGGCTGCGGCCTGAAGACTTGCCGACGGCTCTCGCTTGGGTCGAAAACCTCGGGCAGAGGCATCAACTCTCTATTACGTTAGGACAGGTCACAGATCAGATAATTCTATACGCGTGGGAGCAGCTCGAGGCCCCAGGCGTGCTGGAAGCCTTTTCGCGTACGGCACTCGCGCGTCTCAGGCATTACGATGATGTGATCGAAGTCAGATATAGGGGAGAGCCACCTAGCTCATTCGCGGAAGAAACCGAAAAGCGCCGCCGGGTTCTTGAAACCTTCCTTACGCTGGTTGAAGAGCCAGAGAAAAGTTGGCACCTGTTTATCAATTCGAGAGCCCTGCGAGTGTTCGCCTCAGATAGAATCTGGCTCGTCGAACGTCTGCGCACGGCTACTTCCGAAAACGCACGACTGACGCTGCTCAAACTTGTCAAATATTTCTTCCAGGTAGAAGTTGAGCCAGAGCATTTAGAAGCACTAGAAGCCGCAGTGCAGGAGGATAATAGTCTTCGGGAGGAACTAGGATATCTATTTTATATTGCTTCTGGCACGCCGGAAGAGGCCCAAGCGCGTGAGAATTACGCACTTCTCCAGCAGTGGAACAAGCGGGACGAAGAGCCCCCATTGGTTTCGCCATCCCCGGCCGAGCGCGTTGAGAAGCGCCTCAGTCATTTCGAGGGCGGGCAGCTCGCAGCGTGGTGGTGGTTGAGCGAAGACCTGAGTCTCGAGCCACGCGATACGCACTACAACAGAGGGTTTAAGCCGGACATCACCACATTCCCCGGATGGCTCAAAGCCGATGAGGCCATGCGGAGGCGCATCATCGCCTCCGCCGGCCAATACGTGCGCCAGGGTGACCCCGAGCTCTCCGTATGGTTCGGCAAGGACACCTTCAGTTACTCAGCGCTCGCCGGGTACAGAGCACTCCGCCTCTTACTGCGCGAAAACCCGGATCAGCTTGAGACACTCGATGCCGAGATCTGGGGAAAATGGGCACCCATCATTTTGACTTACCCCGTGACGTCCGGTGTTGATGAGGATAAGGACGCCGCGCACAGGGCCCTCGTTGCGAGGGCGTACCGCCATGCGCCTGATGAGGTGATCAAGTGTGTGCTGGCTCTAATAGACTTCGCTAACGAGAAGGACGGGTACTTCCAGGTCGGTCACGACTTCGACGGTTGTTGGGACGAGCGCTTCGCGCAGGCGTTGCTCACGAAAGCTAAAGACCCCGCCCTCAAGCCAAGGCTCGTGGGGCAACTGCTCGGCAAACTCCTTAAGCACCACGCCGCGGAAGCGCAGGCTTTCGCCGAATCACTCGTGACGCTAGGCGCGGACGACACCACGGCGCACGAACTGGCCGTCACCGCTGCATGTCAACTGATGGCGCACTCGCCAGACGCCGGCTGGCAGGTCGTCTGGCCGGCTATCCGTCGAGATGAGAAATTCGGACGAGAAGTCAGCGAGTCATTAGAGTACATCCTCAGAGAGGGTAAGGGAAGATTCTACGGAAAACTGCCGGAAGATCAGGTCGCCGATTACTATATCTGGCTTTCCCGTCAGTACCCGCATGCCGAGGATCCCGTTTACGAAGGCGTACACTTTGTAGGCCCGCGGGAATCGCTAGCAACCTGGCGCGACGCGCTGTTGAAGTATCTGAAGGAGCGGGGGACGGCCGCGTCGGTACGAGCTATCAGCCGGATAGTAAACGAACTCCCACAGCTTGAATGGCTTAAGTATACACTGCTAGACGCGCGTCAAAATACTCGCCGTCGCAGTTGGGTTCCACTCCATCCGGCCGCAATCATCACGCTCTCGAGTCGAGGAAACGCCAGCGACAGCCCAGACAGGGGTGAGGCAGCGCTCATGACGCAAAAGAAGCGAATCGTTGTGACAAATCATCTGCCTACGGAGTGGGCGGGGCGCCCACTCGACGAAACACCTAACCTTCTTCCGATGCTCGAGCGTTACGCGGAGCACCCGGACAGGGTCGCGCTCTTCACAGGGGCGGGGCTCTCTTCACCACTTTTCCCACGGTGGCCAATCTTACTAGAAAAGCTGGTCGATGAGTGTGAAGCGCAAGGCAAGCTGGAGTACGAAAAAAACGAGTTGCTCGAGAAAATCAAGAAGGGTGAAGACTATCTTGATATTGCAGACTCCTGCGCGCTCGCCTTAGGCATCAGCGGATATCGAGACTTCATCAGGCGTCACTTCAACATCCAGTTCGGATTCGATAATGTTCCGCGCGCCTACCGGGAGTTGCTCGCCTTGGATATCCGCGTGGTCCTGACTACGAATTGGGATCGCATACCTGAAGTAGGGGGGCGAGGAACGTACAATATATTCTCAAACCGCCGGGTCTCGGACGCGATCCGTGCTAACGCGGACAGACAAAAGTTTGCGATGTTGCTTCATGGCGAGGCGAATGACGCCGAATCGCTCATTTTTACGCGCGACGATTATGACCGGCTCGTTTACCGTAACGAGCAGCCCATGCGGGATTTCCTTAAGATAATTTTCATGAGCGAAACAGTGCTGTTCATGGGTTTCAGTTTTACCGACCCGCACCTTGATTTGGTTTTGAGTGCAATTCACGCGACTAATGCGGGCAACGTACTACAGCACTTCGTCGTGCTGCCTAACATCACTACGTTCAATAAGGACACGCTGGAAAGGCGATTCGGCGTTAGAGTCATCCCTTACGTCCCCTCCGACGACTCTCACCCTGAAGTTTTACAGTTCGTTCAGCTCTTATCAGCCCTGAAAAAGGCCGACGGAGTGTGAGGGGCTTACAGCTTTTCTTGCGAAGTTTTAATGTGGTGCCGCTGTCAGGTTGACGCTAGTTCTTCTATGTTAAAAACCCGTTCCCAGTATTCTCCCCGGCCGTCTCGGCTGCGCTCGGAAATTTTAGGGAAGGCGCGGTCCCAACGCTGCAAGAATTCGTCCTTAGAATCAACCCCTATAACGACCTTAAACTGGTCGAAGAATCTACGTGAAGCTGCATGCTTGAAGATTGGGAAATTATCAACACGCCAGTGGTAATCTTCCAGCGAGCCTATTGTTACCGGAACCCAACTCAAAAAACTAAATATTGCATCAGGGTCACGCTCCAACATGTAACGTAACCACAGAACAATGTCGGCTTCTTTAAGCAATTCGAATGATACTAATTTCTCGTCAGCTCTACGGTGCAGCCATACCTGCTGAGGATACTTATACTTCGTTCCGTTCTCTTGTTTACTCCATATTTCATTGAGAAGGTTCTCTAAATACCTGGTATCACCGTGCGTAAAGACCCCGTAGCGCTGGAACGATCCTGTTCGTTCAGGGTCTCGGTACTGGAAGCTGAGCATCAAGGCCACGGCATCGAAACGCAGTTCCCTCAAAAACACCGTTACTGCGTAAAGGAATGCCTCGTGGACAATAAAATCCAGGTGTTGTCGCCACGGAGACTGACGTAGGGGCCGCGTCAATTTTAGCGCCGATTCGAAAAATGGCGGTATGGTATCAAACAATCGGGGATCAGTCCCGTAGCGGCAGATGAGGCGCAGAAACGAGACCCATTCATCTCGGAGCGGATTCCAGTCTTCAAGGCCCTTTAGCATGAGAGCTTCTCGCTCATCCTTCCCCTTAGTGCTTTCAGTGTCAATCTGTAAGTTTGAAAGCGATTCAAATAAACGGTCTAGGTAATCGCGGGCCAGCCCTGTCGAGTGTCGCTTGTCGTTCATCAGGGCGCTCTCGAAAGCGCGCAGCGCAAATGTTGTCGGGGAGGTAGGCCGATCGGTTTCAAACAGGTAGGCGGGAGGTTTGCCAAGCGGGGGCTCCTCGGAAGCTGGCCGCCCGGTCAGCGTTCGCAGTAGATCCTCATATCCGCGCTCAAAAAGATTAGGGTCTGAAAGATCAATATAGATGCGGCTCTTAATGAACGTGGGTAAATAAATCCCCCCATTTGGCCCGCGTTCCGTAATCACGGGAATGAATTTTTCCTGAGCCACCTGATTGTAAACTTCTTGAGAGATGATGGTAGATTCTGTCCCCACGCCGCCTTCCCGGCGGTCTGCGCGCTCGGCATAGCGTTTATCGCATAGTATCAACACTTTCTTAATATCAGGGTCAGTAACCATCTGCTCCATGAAGACGTACTTGTCTTGACCCGGCCGCAACCTCCAGCGATCCAAGATTACGTCCACACCATTAGTGCGAAGCTTCTCGGCAAGTGTCCGCACCCAATCTGCGTACTCATCCGATGTCCAGCTATAGGAAATGAATACCTTAGGGGGGATATAATCAGGAATTTCAGAGGCCACCTACGTCCACCTCGACTTTCAAAGTTCGACCATTCATTTACCGATCACCCGTAAAACATGGAATGTACCACATGAATAAAGAGTATTAGCAGATCAGTTCTGAGCGTAGTACCGCGACGGTGGTATTTTTATGGCGGGTTCATGGCACAGGTATGAATTTTTTCCGTCCTTAGTTAGATCGAATTGAGGATAGGCAGGTAATTAAGGCGGCAGATTTAACGCATGATTACAATCCTGGGGCGGCACCGCAGGGGGCTGGCAAGAATATATTCGCTAGAATGTCGGTCTACAAAATGTCGCTAAAGCCCTATGCCTCCTAATACTGCCACAATCAGCAGGGACCAACTCAAGAGACTCTGCGAACAGGTCCTGGGCGAGGCTCCAGAGGTCTTGAAGGGTCGCGATAAGAACGACCCGAAAATGGACAGGAAGGGCGCGCTGCTGTGGGCGCTTTATTCTCGGGTGCGTGAGAAGCTGGGGATGCCGGAGGCCCGGTGGAAGGTCGAGACGTATTTCCCCACCTACGAGTTCTCCTGCCGTTCTGCGCTATACGAGATACTCCTCGAGCGCCAAGGAGCCGTTCCAATACCAGCCGATCATCAACGAGTTCCTCGCCAAGGCGTTGAAGAAGTATACCTACCTTAGCCTCTCCAAAGGTCTCCACAGGCTCTCCTGTGGCGGCGCTCGGCAAGTTGCCGGTCATCGCACACGAGGGCCTAGAAGCCCTGCGCGGCGAGACTTGGCGTGCCCCTGTAATGATGTCTCCAGCTTTTTCTCCTTGACTCTGGACCGAACTCCAGATTGTACAATCTGACGCGTGACGGACACTCCTGGCCCGCTCGCCGAGGGAGTGTCGCGTCCGGCGCGTTGTAAGATTGTAAAGTCCCGGGCGCGGCCTGTGACGGCCAAGACAAGTTGACTGCGTCACAGACGGCCGCGCGCGGGCGAACCCCTACGGGGGCCGCCCGCTTCGCCTCGAAGGCGGTGCGCTTGATTTATTGGGCGGCGGCGACGGCCGCCGCGTGCTCGCGGTGGAACGTCTCCAGCGCGCGGTTCGCGTCGCAGATGGTCTCCAGGCTGTCCACCAGCTCCGGGAGCTTTGGCCCCGGGACGGTGTAGTAAAGCTCGTCCTCCGAGAGGCCCGTGTAGACGCGGTTGCCGATGCACCCGAGGCTTGAGACCCCCTGCTCGGACTGCATCGCCGCCGGGATCATCGCGCAGGTCGGGCGGCCCATCGCGGCAGGGCCGTTCCCGATGTTCGCCCGCGTGGCCGCCTCCGTCAGAAGCATCGTCTGCCTGGCGTTGCCGCGGACGATGACGGCGTCCGGCGGTTCGGTCGCGTCGGCGAGAGGCGAGTAGACGGCCACCCCGAAGGGTGCGTCGCGCTTGGGGATGCCGGGGACTTCCTCCATGCGGATGTAGTTGAGCTTGACCATCTCGCCCACCATCGACTGGAGTTCCGCGGCCTTTTCGGGCGGCATCTCCACGTTGTGGGTGTGGGCTCCGATGGTGCAGTTCAAGTGGTCGGCCGCCTCGGTGTAGAAGGTCCGCCCCTCGGCGGCGAGCTTCCAGTACGAGCAACTGGACGGCCCAGAGGCTTCGACGCGCTCGACGCCCTCGGGGGCGGTGGGCCGGAATGAGACCGCGACGGGTGCGTATTCGAGCCCGAGCAGTTCGCGCAACTTGTTACCTTGGGTCTTGAGGTCCATAACGTAGTCTCCTTAGGCGGAAGAGATTGAGAGCCGGCTATGATTTCGAATAAGGCGTGTCACGGCCAGGAGAATTATTCGTCACCTGCCCCTTGAAGAGAAGAGCGCCGGCGTAAGGCCAACAGACGTGAGACTCGCGCTGGCGAGATTCCCGGTGGGGGAAAGTTAGTCCCAGTATGTGAAGGCTGTCAAGGATTAAAGTTACGTACCAAATCTCTTTGCCCGGAGTCGGTCGTGCCCTTAAGGGTGCCGGTTCTTTGACAGGCGGCCTGTGGTATTCTTGATACCGCTTACCTCATCGGTGCACCCTGCGTAAGTCAGGGCGGACGGTTGTTAAAAGCCGCTCTGCTTTCGGAACTTTCCGTCGGCTGTTCGTGTGACGCCATGTTTACGAGCCGATTAGCTGCCGCCAATCTGATTCACCGCGTCCGGCCGGGGATCTGCGTTACGGGCCGGGCCGGAGACGAACTCACCTTTATGCGTCCGGACGGCTCAACAGAGCGGATCGAGACCGGGTCGTCGGGCGTCGCCTTTGCGATGCTCTCGCTCGCGGGCGCTGGCGGCTTGGACATAGAAGGGTTGACGGAACTGGCGTCGTCCAACGGCAGTGCCCGCCCGGTCGAACAACTCGACGCCAGCCTCGAATCGTTGCTACGCCGCGGGCTCTTGGAGTTCGTCTGGCAGGTCGGCGGCCAGGCGCGCGCCCTCGTCACAGACCTCCGCCCGGACTTCCGATTCTCCGAGGCGCGCGTGCCTGCAATGTTCGCCCTCTCCCGCTTCGCCTACGTGCGGCGGGACGGGGACGCGGCGGTGCTCGAATCCCCCGAGGCTCTTTGCCGGATCAAGTTCGACTGTCCGGAGACGTGGCAGTGGGTGGGGAGTCTGATCGTGCCCTCGTCTTTGGGCCAGCTCGCCGCATCGGGCCAGCACCGGCTGCTGGAGCTTGCCGACCTTCTGTGGAGGACGGGGTTTCTGGAGGGCGCGGGTCAGGAGGAGGAGCAGGGGCGAAGCTCCTGGGAGTTCCACGACCTCCTGTTCCACTGGCGCAGCCGCGGCGGGCGTGTGAGCGGCCCGCAGGCGGGCACGTACCGTTTCCTCGGGCGCTGGGACGCGCCGCCGGCCGTAAAGCCCCGCATGTCCGGTGACTCGGTCGCGCTTCCGAAGCCCGACGGGGACGGCAGCGGGGCTGATGACGGGAGTCTGACGGCGGTGGTCGAGAGGCGGCGCTCGCGCAGGGAGCAAGGGGCGTCTCCCGTCTCGCTGGCTGAAGTCGGGCGTCTCCTTTACCATGTGGCCCGGGTGCAGCGGAGGCTGCCGGGCGAGTACCAGGAGCTGTTGCTGCGCCCCGTCCCGGCGGCCGGGGCGGTCCACGAGCTTGAGCTTTACCTGGTCGTCGGCAGGTGCGACGGCCTCGCGCGCGGCGTCTACCACTATCACCCGGAGCGTCACGCGCTCGACCATTTGGGGGCGGAAGAGCGGTACGTCAGCGCGCTTCTCGGCGAGGCCGCCGAGGCGTGGGCCAAGCCGGACGAGCCGCCGCAGGTTCTGATCGTCATCGCCTCCCGGCTGCCCCGGCTCGCGTGGAAGTACGAAGGGCTGGCCTACCGGCTGACGCTGCTGAACGCGGGGGCGATGATCGAGGCGCTCTATCTGGCCGCGACCGAGATGGGGCTGGCGTGCTCGGCGCTCGGGGGCGGCGACTCCGCCGTGTTCGCGTCGGCGACCGGGCTCGACCCGTTCGTAGAGACCTCGGTGGCCGAGTTCGCGGTTGGAACCTTGCGGCCGGGGAACTGATTTGGTCGTTGTTTTGGGTGCCGTTCGGGCATATACTTTTGGGTCAACAGACACGAGAACTTCACACCTTTCTGCGTGCGTTCCACGTATGCGAGGCGCGAATGGAAATCTCACACGAAGAGGAGGACACTCGCCGTGCAGGAAGAAGGACAAAATCAACCGCCAGACGAAACTGGTAGGACAGGGGACGACTCGTACAAGAAGGAGGAGGCCCCCGGGCATTCCGAGCCCCCCGCCGCGGAAAAGAAAGTGAGCGCCGCCGCGAAAGGCACGACCGAGATCACGCCGGAGCTGGTGCAGCAGGTTGGCAGCAAGCTCGACGAGTTCGGCCGCTCGCTGCCGGAAGACCAGCAGATGTTCGTCGCGACGATGATAGCCCTGGCCGGCAGGGGCCTCGCCACGCTACAGGGGCAGGTGGCGTGCGTCGGCAACGTCCGAGTCGGCTTCGGGAGAAACGCCATCGGGGTGCAGAATAGACTTGAGGACTCTGCCCCGAAACTGGCGGGGGAACTGGAGTCCGCGTTCTGCCCCGGCAAGGCCCGCCAATTTTCCATCGAAGGCTTGGAGGTGGATAAGACTATGTTCGGATCAAAGAGTGTCGCCGCCGCTTGCCAGATGCCCGGTATGGCCGCCGCAAAGAGTGTGGCCTCCAAGAGCGTCGGCATCACGGCTGCTTGCCGCAATCCCGGCCTCATGGCCTCGAAGAGCGTGGCCGCCACCGCGGCTTGCCGGAACTTCGGAATGGCCGGCTCGAAGAGCGTCGCCGCGACGGCGATGTGCAGGAATCCCGGCTTGGCCGCTTCGAAGAGTGTCGCTGCCGCCGCCGCCAAGAGCGTGGCCGCGGCGTGCCGGACTCCGAATCTGGCCGCCTCGAAAAGTGTCGCCGCGGCTGCCTGCCGCTTCCCCGGCGCGGTCGGGTCGAAGAGTGTGGCGGCCGCCGGCTGCCGGTTCCCCGGGGCCGTGGGCTCGAAGAGCGTCGCCGCGTGCCGCACGCCGGGGTTCGGACAGCAGTTCATGTCCGGCGCGTTCTGCCGCGGCTGAAAGGCAAGCTCACTCGTGCTCCACTTACGCCGCGCACCTCGGGCGCGGCGCATGATACTTTTGTGTGCCTGAAGGAAAGAACCAAAACCTGACCGTGGCGTTGGTCTCGATGCCCTTCGTCACCGTCGCGAAGCCCTCGCTCCAACTGGGCCTCCTCAAGGCAATCGCCTCAGCGCGCGGCTATGCCGCCAAGACCTTCCACCTAGCGCTGGACTTCGCGCGCCAGATCGGCACCCCCGCCTACGAATCGCTCGCCAACCACCGCGGCCCCTTAGTCGGGGATTGGCTGTTCTCCGAGGCAGCGTTCGGCCGCGACGCCCCGGACCCGGCCGAAAGGTTTCTGTCCGAGTACGGGGCGCAACTCCGCTGCATGCTGCCGGAGCTCGGGGCCGACCCCGTCGCCCGCCTGCGCTCGCTCCGCCGGCGTGAGGTGCCCGGTTACCTCGACCGCATGATGAGGGCGGTGGACTGGGGCGCGTTTCAAGTCATCGGGTTCACTTCGACATTCCAGCAGAACGCTGCTTCGTTCGCGCTCGCAGCCCGCATCAAGGCTCGCCACCCCCGGGCATGTATACTGTTCGGGGGCGCGAACTTCGACGGCGAAATGGGGGCGGAACTTGTCCGCTCAGTTCCGAGCATCGATTACGCGATCGGCGGCGAGGCCGACGAGGCCTTCCCGGAGTTCCTGGCGGCGATGGCCGAAGGCCGCGACCCCGCCGGCATCCCCGGAGTGATCTGCCGACGGGACGGCGAGGTCAGCTTACGGCCCAACCAACCTTTCGAAAAATTAGACGAACTGCCCGCCCCGGACTACGACGAGTTCTTCGAGCGCGCGGACTCGCTCGGCCTGCTGACCAAGGGTGCGCGGGGCGAGGTGTATCTGCCCTTCGAGAGCGCGCGCGGCTGCTGGTGGGGGCAGAAGCGCCACTGCACTTTCTGCGGGCTCAACGGTGGCAACATGGCCTTCCGCGCTAAGTCGCCGGAGCGTGTGCTCGACGAGCTGTCGGGTCTGGCGCGGCGCTACCGGACCTTCCGCTTCGAGGCGGTCGACAACATCCTTTCGATGTCCTACCTGGACACGCTTCTCCCGCGCATCGTGAGCGAGGGGTTCAGTTACCAGTTGTTCTACGAGACGAAGGCGAACCTGCGGCGCGAGCAGATCCGGCTGCTCAAAGAGGCGGGCGTGCGCAGCATCCAGCCCGGGATCGAATCGCTCAGCTCGCACGTGCTCGCGCTCATGCGCAAGGGGGTGACGGCCGCGCACAACGTCAACGTGCTCAGGTGGGCCGCCTACTACGACGTCTGCGTGGTCTGGAACCTGATCTGGGGTTTTCCAGGCGAGACGGAGGCCGACTACACGCAGCAGACGACCGTCGTGCCGCATCTCGTTCACTTGCAGCCACCCTTAAGCGCCTCGCGCATCTGGATGGAGCGATTCAGCCCCATCTTTTTCGACCGCGAATCGTTCCCGGTCCGGCGGCTCGCGCCCGAAGCGAGTTACGCCTACGTCTACCCGGCCGGCATGAGGCACGAGCGGCTCGCCTACTTCTTCGACTACGAGTTCGAGGGCCAACTTCCCGACCGTGTCTACGAGCCGCTGACCCGCGCCGTCCGAGCCTGGCAGGATGCCTGGAACCGGCTGTCGCGCCCCTCGCTCACTTTTCGGTACTCCCGCGACTTTCTTCAGGTCCAGGACAAGCGAGACTGCATGCAGGAGGCCACGTACACGATGACGGGCACACTCGCCTCCCTCTATGCCGCGTGCAGCGACGGGCCGCGCAGCGTCGGCTCTTTAGGCAAGTGCCAAGGCGTGGACTGGCCGGAAAGAAAGATTAAGGACGCTCTGGATGAATTGAGCGCCCAGGGCCTCGTCTTCCGCGACGGCGACCTCTATCTGAGCCTCGCCGTGCCCGCGCTGCCGGGAACGTGACGCCAAGCGGCCTCGATATGACATACGGTATCCAAGTCGTCGGAGACAGCTCTGTGGGCGTCGCGATCAAGGCGGCGCTCGCGGGTGCGGGCCTTCGCTCGGGCGTTCCTTCCGCCTTAACAATCGTCACCGGCTGGCCGTGCGTAGAAAATCTACTGGGGTTTGAGCGTGCGTCGCGGTCCCCGTTTCTGTTAGTCGAGAACGCGGGCGGAGGCAGCGTCGCGGTGGGGCCAGTGTTCGGCGCGCGCGAGTCCGTGTGCTTCGGGTGCTATCTCGCGCGCAGGCGCGCTAACGGCGGGAAACAATGCCGCCCGTCCATTTCGCTCTCAGCTCCATCGCTCGCCCGGCTGGTCGAGTACGTGCGCGCGGTCTGCGAGTCGCGCCAAGTGCTTTACGAGCAGGTTCAGATCACGCCGGCGGGCGAACTCATCAATCACGTGGTACTGCCCGTGCCCGGTTGCGCCTCTTGCTGGTCGGAGCCTCGGGAGCGACTCGCGCCCGGCACGGACGCGCTGGTCAGCGACCGCGTCGGGCTGGTGCACGAGGTCGGAGAATTGCCGGGGACGCCCGAGCCTTTCCGCGGCGCGATAGCCGTCGGCTGCCGGACCGACGCGTTCTGGCAAGTCCAGGCCCTCAACAGAGGGATGGCCGTGGACGAAACGCCAGAGAGAGCGCGCGGCCGGGCGGTGGGCGAATCCATAGAACGCTATTGCGCGGCGGCGATGCCTGCCGGGTTGCCGGTGGCGAGCGCGCGCGAACTCGGCGGGAGGTACATTGCCCCCGCGCGACTCGGCGGCGACGGCGCCGCCGAACGTGACGGCCGCCGCGCGCGCTGGGTCCGGGCCCACAATCTTCTGACGAAGGAGCCGGTCTGGGTGCCGGCCTCGGCCGTTTACGTCCCCTACGGCGACGGCTGCGCGGAGGCCGCGCTCGACGTGCAGACGTCAGTCGGTCTGGGCGCGGGGGGCGATTTGGACCAGGCCGTCCGCCACGGCCTCGCGGAGATCGTCGAGAGGGACGCCACACTCCGCGCCTGGCGCCACCGACTCCCGGTCGAGGCCGTCACGCACCGGCCGTTCTCCGTCACCGGACTTCACTTGGCCCGCGTAGCCGATGGTAGCGGCCTTAACGTGGTGGTCGCGTTTCTTGAGAGCGACGCCCCTCCGCTCACCAGCAGCGGCCTCGGGGCGCGCCCTGATGCTAAGGACGCGGCGCGGCACGCCGCGCTCGAAGCGGTTCTGACCCAGGCATGGCTCTGCGAGTGGTTGCGGACGAACGGGCGCGAGTGCCCGGGAGTGGTCCAGACCATGATAGATAATGCCCTGGCCCACGCGCTCCGGCCGGAGCTGGCCGCGAACCGGCGGCGTTGGCTGGAGCCGGCGCGCGCCGTGAACGGCAACTACAGCTCTGTATCTTGGGAAGCTGTCCTCGCCTCCTTCCCGGAAGCGTGCTTTGTCGACATCACCACGCCGGACGTGGAGACCGCAGGGTTGAAGGTCGTGCGCGTTATCGTTCCCGACCGCGTGCTGGCGGACGACGACTACACGCACTCAAGGCTCGGCGGGGACGCCACACCGCACCCGTTCGGGTAGGTAGATGAGAGAAGGGGAGGACTTTTGGTGGAAGCGACTCAGAACATGCCGGAAATGGTTTTCATCCTCTCGAGCCCGAGGTCGGGCTCGACCTTGCTCCGGGTGATGCTGGCCGGGCACACGGGCCTCTTCAGCCCGCCCGAGTTGAACCTGCTGCCGTTCCAGACCCTGGCGGAGCGGGACCTCGCTCTCGGCCGGAACGCCTACCGCGCCATCTCCTGCGACCAGCGCGTAGGTCTCGTTGAGGCCGTCATGCACCTGACCGGGCGCGACGCCGAAAAGAGCGAAGAGTGGTTAAACCAACTGGCGCAGAGAAACGTCACCGCCGAAGAGATGTACAGGTTCCTGCGCGAAAGCGCGGCGCCGCGCCGGGTCGTGGACAAGTCCACCTTAAACGCCTCGTGCGTCGCGTTCCTCGAGCAGACGCGCGTGATCAGCCCGGGCGCGCACTACGTCCACCTGACGCGCCACCCGCACGCCGTCATCGAGTCGCTCGAGCGCGTTTACTTCCAGGGTGCCGACCCGGACGAAGCTTTCGCGGCCGCCCAAGAGCTCTGGGCCGTGCCGAACCAAAACATACTCCGCTTCCTCAAGACGGTCGAAGAGGCACGCCGGCACACGCTCAGGTTCGAAGACCTGGTCAATGATCCCGAGGCTGCGATGCGGAGGTTGTGCGACTTCCTCGGACTGGATTTCGAGCCGGCGGTGCTTGAACCCTTTCAGGGCGGCCGGATGACGGAAGGCGTCCCCGGACGCTTCGACTCGCTCGGCGACCCCACCTTCCTCACGCGCGACCGCATCGATGCGGACCTCGGGGAAGTGTGGAAGACCGTCGAGCTTCGGGGCCAGTTGAGTGGTGAAAGTGTGAGACTCGCGGCAAGTTTAGGGTATGACTTGCCAGCGCGAACGGACGCCGGCGCGGGCCGCGCGCAGGGGCAGGTGGTTCTCGTCGTCCCGCCACGTACCTACAGGGCCGAGGCCTACATCCGGGCGGCACGCAAGCTCGGCCTGGAGCCGGTGTGCGCTCTCGACCCTTTGTTCGGGCTGCCGGAGGAGGCCGCGTGCTACCTGCCGGTCTCGTTCGAGTACCCGGAGTGTTCAGCGGGCGCGATCGTCCAATACGCTTGGCGGCAACCTGTGCGCGCCGTCTTGTCGGTGGACGACGGGGGCGCCCTGATCGCATCGCTCGCCTCCCGCGGCCTCGGCCAGCCCCATAACCCGCCGGAGGCGATCGAGGCGACGCACGATAAGTTCGCGATGCGCGTGCTCTCGGCGCGGGCCGGCGTGCCTGTGCCGAACTTCTCACTGCACCGCGCCTGCGAAAACCCCGTGTGGATAGCCAACCGCACGCGCTATCCGGTGGTCCTCAAGCCCCTGCACCTGACCGGGAGCCGTGGCGTGATCCGCGCCGACGACCCCCGCGAGTTCGTCTCGGCCTTCTGCCGTGTCGCCCGCCTGCTTCAGCAGCCGGGGACCGGCCCGGACCCGAAGAGCGTGCTCGTCGAGAGCTACATCCCCGGTGCCGAAGTCTCGCTCGACGGCGTGCTCGACGAAGGCCGGTTGCGCGTGCTCGCGCTCTACGACAAGCCGGACCCGCTCGAAGGCCCGTTCTTCGAGGAGACGATGTTCGTCACGCCGTCGCGCTTCCCAGAGGACGTGCAGAAGCGAATCTTCGAGTGCGCGCAGGCCGCTCTCGACGCCGTCGGGCTCAAGGTCGGGCCGGTGCACGTCGAGATGAGGGTGAACGAGGACGGCCCGCGGCTGCTGGAGCTGGCCTCCAGGACGATGGGCGGCTACTGCACGCGCGCCCTCCCCTTCGAAGGTTCAAGAACGGTTGAAGAATTGGTGCTCAGCCAGGCGGCGAACCTGGGCGCGGACGGGTTCGTGCCCGCCCCGGGGGCGCACGGCGTGATGATGATCCCCATTCCCGGAGAGGGCATTTACCGGGGCGTCGAGGGGACGGAAGAGGCGGAGTCGGTGGCGGGCGTCACGGGAGTGATGATGTCCGTCACCCCCGGCACCGAGATCAAGCCTTTGCCCGAGGGCGACAAATACGTCGGCTTCATCTTCGCGAGCGGGGACGCGCCCGAAGCGGTCGAGGCCGCGCTGAGGGAGGCGCACGGCCGGCTCCGGTTCGAGCTCGACCCGCTCCCGCAATCGTGCCGGGGCGTGTGGCCGGCCGCCTGGCCCGGCTGCCGAACTTACTGGTAAGTCTTAATCTGGTTAGAAGGAAGCAACCTGCTCCTCGGTCGGCTCCGCTCAACAGTACCAGGGCTCGTTGAGGTAAGGGACCGAGGCGCGGGGGCGGCACGCGCCCGCCTCCGGCAGCCGCTTACAGTTTTGTCCCTTGGCCTGCTGCACGAGCGCCCACACCTGCCTGAAGATGCTGCGGCGGTCCCAGCCGGCCGCTGCCGCCTTCTGCACCAGGGACTCCACGCAGCGCTGGAGGCTGTCCATCCGCGGGTCCGGGTGCGCCCAGCGGTAGCTGAGCGCACGCCTGTCGAAGGGGCCTATCACCGCGCGCACTTCCGGCAGTTCCAGGAGCTTCGAGCCGGCCGGGATGAGAAGCCTGATGGCGAGCTGGATCGGCGGGACGTGGTCGATCAAATCCAGTGACGCCAGGGTCTCTAATAGGTCCTCGTAACCCTCCAGGGTGATCCACGGCGTGAAGGTCACGAAGGTGGGGATCAGGGTGACGCCAGCCTCGCGGCAAAGCTCGACGGCGCGCTTGAAGTCGGCGCGTGTGTGGCCCTTGTCGAAAATGGCGAGGATGCGGTCGTCGACCGCTTCGACCGCCGAAGTCACGAAAGCGCACCCGGTCTCCTTGAGCGTCCGCAGGTGTTCGGAGTGTTTGAGTAAGTGCTCGACCTTGATGACGACGTCGTAGGTCAGGCGGGGGAACTCCTCGTGGAGGGCGCGGACGAGTTCCACGGCGTGTCTGATGCCGTTAAAGAAGTCGGGGTCGCCGAAAGTGATGTGCTGCGCGCCGCGCGCCACCTGCCGCCGGATGTCCTCCATCACAACGTCGCGCTGGACCACCCGGAACTGTCCGTTGTAGACGGGCACTATCGGGCAGTGACGGCACAGGTGCTTGCAGCCGCGCGTGGCCTCCGTGTAGCCGACCACGCGCCGCGTCCCGTCCGGCATGACGAGTTGCGCGTACCTTTCGAGCACGGGGAGCCCCGCCCGGTCGGGGACGAGAAACTGCTGCCTCGTGAGCGAGACGAGCGGCTCGGCCTGCGCCGGGGCCGCCTCTCCCGATGCGCCGCCGAGCCTGCGGACGAGGCTCAAGAGCCCCTCCTCGAACTCGCCGCCCAGGATCGTGCCGACGCCCATGTTTCTCAAAAGCTCGGCGTTGAGCGGCGCGTAGAGGCCGTAGGCGCAGAGGTGGGCCGAAGGGTTCAACTCCCTGACTCTCTCTATGACCTTGAGCGCGATGCGGGTGGCAGTGTGCATCGGCAGGTACACCGCCACGAGATCGGCCTCGCGGACGGCGCGCTGGTTCAGCTTCTCCTGGTAGAGGTCCGTGCAGGTCACTTCGACGCCGGCCTGGCGCAGCCAGGCCGCGGGCGAAGCCAATCCGAAGGGCTGGCGTCCCAGTTCGTAGGTGGAGATAAGGACGGCCTTCATCATCTTGTCAGGGCGGGCGACTGTCGATTCCAGCGAGAGCCGCCGTGGTCAGTAGCTCGTGGAGGAAAGCCCGGCGCGTAAGTCCTTGAATCGCGCAAGACAGATGCTATTAAAGCACAGTGTGGATGTCAATAACTCTCGCTCAGGCTCTAACTTAGAGCTTGACTCTGGACTTAACTCAAGAGTCTATACTAAGGTTGCGGGAAGCTAAGAGGAACCTCGCTTAAGCCATCATGGCAGGATCAGAGCTTCATATTGGCGAAGTCGCGGTGAAGACGGGCGTGAGCGTCGACACCGTGCGATATTACGAGCGGCGGAGCCTGCTGCCCCGCGCGGCGCGCACCGGGGGCAGGTTCCGGGTCTTCGGCCCCGAGGCGGTCGGGCGCATCCTCTTCATCAAGCAGGCGCAGGGCCTCGGCTTCTCACTCGACGAGATCAGACATCTCCTGAACGGGGGCGGCGACGGCGCCGGAGGGTGCAGGAGCATGCGCGACCTGCTGCGCGCTAAGATCAAAGAACTGGACGGGCGCATGAAGGCGATGAAGGAGTTCAGGGTGACGCTCGCCGACCACCTGGCGGCCTGCGACAGGGAGTTGAGAAGGCGCCGCGGGGAGGCCGAGTGCCCGGTCATGGTCGAGATCAGCCACGCCAGGCCCCGGAAGCGGGGCCCTAAGGGCGCAAGGAAATGAAGAAAGAGAGATTAGCCGCGGGCGGGGCGGTCCTGGCCGCGGGCGCGGCCAGCGTCTGCTGCCTCGGCCCGCTGCTCTTCGTCGCGCTGGGGCTCGGCAGTTTCGGGGCGGCTACAATGTTCGAGCCGGCGCGCCCCTACTTGCTGGGCGCCGCGGTCCTGTTTCTGGCCTTCGGCTTCTACCGCGCCTACTTCCGCCGCGAAGCCGCATTCTCCGCCTCCTGCGAGCCCGGGGAGGCGTGCGCCACTCGGCCCGCGGGGCGGGCGGGCCGCGCCGCGCTCTGGGTGGCCGCAATCGCGGTCCTCGCCTTCGCGCTCTCGCCCTATTATGCCGGAGCGCTGGCCAGGCGTCTGAGCGCCAGACCGGCCGCGCCCTCTTCCGCCACGCAGCCCGCCACGGCTCGGGTGACTTTCAAAGTCAGCGGCATGACGTGCGCCGGCTGCGAGGCCACGATCAGGCTGGCGCTCGAGAAGACGGCGGGCGTGAGAAGCGCCGAGGTGAGCTACGACAGGGGAGAGGCGGTCGTCGAGTATGACCCCGCGGCGACGACCCCCGAGAAGCTGCGGGACGCGATCAGCGAGACTGGCTACCCGGCGGAGTTGAAGAAATGAAGGCGGCCGACTGCTGTTTGACCGCGGAGGCCTCGGTCGACGTCGCCTCGGCGACGGCCTCAGACCCCGTGAACGCGCCGCAGCCGAAAGACGACCCCGCCCAAGCCTGCGCGTGCTGTCGCGGGGCGAGCCGGCCGGTCACGCGCAAGACGATGGTGCTGATGCTCAGGCCGGAGCTGCTCGACCAGGTGGGCGGCGGCCAGTACCGCTTCTGCCCTGACCCGGATTGCCGGGTCGTGTACTTCTCGGCTGGCGAAGGCCGAATCTTTTACGCGGACGACCTGCGCGTGCGCGTCGGCCTGAAAGATAAGGGGGGAGACGCCACACTCTGTTACTGCTTCGGATTCACGGAGTCGGATGCGCGCGACGAGATCAGTCAGACGGGCGAAAGCACGGTCCCGCGCCGCATCGCGTCTTTGATCAAGGAGGGGATGTGCGCGTGCCCGGCCCGAAACCCTTCGGGCACCTGCTGCCTCGGGGACGTAATCAAAACCGTCAACCACCTGGCGGCCGAAATGAGCGGGGCGGGGCAATTCGCGTGAACCCTTTGACGAGGTCCTTTATGAAATTCAAATCTGTGTTGGCCGTCTTGCTCCTGGGCTTAGCTTTACTGGGAGGGTGCGCGGCCTCTTCGACCCCGACGGCGAGCCCCGGGCAGGAGCAGGCTCAGGAGAACAAGGGCAAAGCCGCCCCTGCGGCGACGCCCGAGCCGAGTCCGCGCCCGTACTCGAAAGACCTTGAGGAGCTGCGCGCCGCGTTCAACCGAGACAAGGGTAAAGTCAGGCTGGTGACGCTGCTCTCGCCCACTTGACCGGGCTGCGTCGTTCGGGGGGCCTCCGAACTGAGAGAGAAGGTTCTAGTCCAGGTTAAGGACCCGGACTTTAGGGTCTACGTCGTGTGGGTGCCGTCGCTGAAGGCGGACAAAGAGGACAGGGTCCCGAACGCGACCACGAAGATCGCGGACGGGCGGGCGATTCACTACTGGGACGCGGAGGAGAAGTTAAAGTCCGACTACCAGCGCGTGATGAAGATGGAGGAGCCCGCCTGGGACGTCTACTACGTCTACGGGCGCGACGCCGAGTGGAAGGGTGATCCGCCCGTGCCCGCATACTACATGCACCAGCTCCACAGCCTCCCGCCTGAGAGGATGCTGGACGGCGACACGCTCGCCGAAGAGATAGAGAAAATAATCCGACAACCGAAGTGACCGTCTGAGGGAAGCGAATATGAAAAAGAGACTATCAACCGGCGCAACCGTCCTCTCGCTCTTGCTCCTGGCGTGCGTCGCCGCCTCGGCCGCCACGCGCACCGTCGTCCTGCGGGTGAAGGGCATGACGTGCGGCGGCTGCGCCACAACGGTCGAGCAGGCTTTGAAGGCGACCGAAGATGTGGAGTCGGCGAGCGTCAGCTTCGAGCGCGCGAGGGCCGTCGTCAAGTACGACCACCGGAAGGTCACGGTGGCCAAGCTCCGCGAGGTCATAGAGAGCGTGGGCTTTTCCTGTGACGCCGAAGGCCGGGGCGGAAAATGAGCGCGGGCTCGGCCGACCCGACTAGACGATAACTTCGACGGCCGCCCTGTCGTAGAGCCTGAGCCAGTCCCTCTTCAGGATGCTGTAGCGGTACTCGTCCTCGAACCGCCCCGCCGCGTTCAGGCCGTACTCGCGCAGTACTCCTTCCAGCTCGAACCCTACAGTCTTCTCGATTGACCTCTTCGAGGAGACGTTCGAGGCGAAGCAGCCCGTCTCGATCCGGTTGAGGCCCAGGACCTCGAAGGCCAGGTAAAAGAGGTGCGGCTTGCTGCCGGGTGCGACCCCGCGCCCGCGCATGTGAGTAAGAGTGTCCGCGCCCGTGTAGCCCCTGCCATGCTTCCAGCTACTTACGCCGAGCAGGCTCAGGCCAGCCAACTCATCGTCGAGCGTCGAATAGAACCCGTACTTGGTCCGCCTCCCGGCCTCGTCGAATTGCGGGACGTAGCTCTCATCCAGCTCGCCGAGCATGTAACCGGAGTCCGAGAAGCCCTGGAGCATGGAGCGAACCTCGGGGAGATTAGTCTCCTCGATCAGGTAAAGGATGATGGGGCCGGAACGCAGTGCTTTGAACATAAGAACCTGATGCTCTGATAGGTCATCCGAATTGTCGGCTGCGCTCAATCGTGTACCTTATCAAGGCTAGCGTCTCGCTTAACTCGCCCGGCGACTCGCCGCGTTGCCAGGTCAGGGAGCGTTCGATGAGTGCCGTCCAGCGAGCGACCAGGGCTTCTCGCGCCCACCGCGCCGAGATGGGCTTAGAGGCTACCGTCCCGTGTCGCAGTGTGTAGAGCGCGCGGCACATCGTTAAGACGGCGTAGGCCTGGTACTCGCCGCCGCGAAGCCAACTGGGATCACGAAGCATCGGCTCCCACCACTCACTTAATATCCCGCGCACGGCCCGCCGCAGGTCGTCAGGGCCCACGGGGGCGATGAAAGGAGAAACGGCTGGCCCCGCCACCGCCACGTCGTACTCACGGAGGACGTGGCGTTGAATGACCCAGTCACTTTCGTGCCGCCCCACGTAAAAGCGCCCTTCGTTGAGCTGTGGGCGCGGCGGGTCGTCAGGGTCATAGCGGCGCAGCGCCGGCAGCGGGATGTAGGAGCCTTCAAGTTTCGCCGCCCACTTCGAGTCGCCGGACGCGAGCCGGGCGTGCATTTGTTCGAGCGCCAGCACCATCTCCGCGGGGAGCTCGCCGGCGGTCGCGACGACAAAATCGATGTCACTGCGGTCGGGGTCGAAGTCCCCCGTGGCGAGCGAGCCGTACAGGTACAGACCGACAAAGTTATCTTCCAGGACGGCCCTCACGGCCGACAGTAATTGACGCAGCACGGCGTTGACTTCCGGGTAGGGCGTCGGGTGAGATGGGGGAGACGACATTAGGAACCGTCCTCGCGCATGCCGGACCGCACTCCGCGCGGAGTCGCAGGCTACCTTCTCAACAGGAAGGCGGTAACGGTCATCACCGCGATCAGCAAGAGTCCGAAAATAACTTGAGGCTCACTGTCCACTACTACTATCAGAGCGACGAAGACGAGCGTGCTGAGGTTGGCGATGTAACAGAGGGCCCGCACCAACCGGTCATTGCGGCCCGCGTCACGGGCGAACGCGATGTTCAGGAACCCGACGAAGACCATTGCCAGACCCGAGCCGGCGAACCACATCGCGCCGGGCGACAGTCTCCCGTAAAACATCGGCGTGAGCGACGTGTGCACCACGCCCAGGGCGATGAGAAGCCAGGAACTAATTTTGTGTGCAATCTTCAACACGCCTTTACGATATACTCGGAGTACCGAAAATAAAACCATTAAACGCGCGGAGCAAAAGTGGCGACTCTCTTTTCGATCATTCTGCCTACGTACAATCGCGCATACGTGCTCTGGCGGGCCGTCCAGAGTGTACTGGCGCAGACCGAAGCGCGCTGGGAGTTGCTCGTGGTGGACGACGGCTCGACGGACGACACCGGGCTTCTGATGGAGGAGTTCCGCGACGCGCGCGTCCGGGTGGCGAAGACTGAGAACCGGGGGCCGTCGGCCGCGCGCAACCTGGGGTGGCGTATGACCGGCGCGCCCTACGTGGCTTACCTAGATTCAGACAATACTTGGCACCCGGAGTTCCTCTCGACGATGCTCGACGCGGTAGAGAGTCACCCGACGAAAGTCTTGTGGTATTGCGGTCAGCATACGACGATGTGGCGACGGGATACCTCGGGCCGTTGGACGCTTGAGCAGGAGCAGGACGACCCGCGCGCTCAGTACAGTGTGGAGGATGTGCTTCAACTCAAGGGGGCGGACACGAACTGCATGGTGCATAAGCGGGAGATGTTGGCCGAGGTCGGCGGGTGGGACGAAGAGTGTCCATGGCTGGAGGACTGGGACTTCTTCGCGCGCTGCGTGGTCCGCTATCCGGACGGAGCCCACTGGGTCCCGAAGGTGCTGGTCGAATATAGGCAAGTCCACGGGCCTGGCACCAACGGGCTCTGCGCCATGACTGTCCGGGACCCGGAGAGGAACCGCGTGGGTTGGCAATACATCATCGAGAAGTGGCGTAATCAGCCCGGCTTTGCCGACACCGCCGAGCGGCTCACGACGAAACACCTGCGGAAAGTTGCGACCTGAGTGGACACCCGGTAAAAGCGGTCGCCCTCTATTCGAACGCGAGAACCCCATGCGGCGTTCGACTTCATCTCGGCCCTCGTTACGACCATTCGAATGCGGGCGCGCTCCAACGCGGCGCGCGGGCGGAAATGCCTTTACAACGCGGGTGATGGGTATCATAAGTCCAGACGATTATTGATAAATCCCAACATCAGTACCCGGCTAGAAGTGCGCGCAAAGCCTCATCGGTCTCCGCTTTTAATAAGAGGATGTTCCAATCTGCCGAATTGATAACCGTGCGTCGCCGCACCTCTCTCATGGAGAAAGGTATATTCCCCTCGCGACACCTTTCAACGACCCACCTCAACCTGCGTTCGGCAAATTCGAGGCGGGATTCGACCACCTTCTTTAGTGTTTCTCGACTTCGCGGCAGCCGATGAAGTTGATTAAGTAGTTTACTTCCGAAGTCGATGTTCCTGGCTATCGAGGCCGTGGTTACCTTTACGGGTTTGCCGTGCGCCTCTTTTAATAGCTTTGCCGCCACCCTGATGGCCCGGGCCAGTTCAGCGTCGAGGACTCGCCAATTCACTCGCGACTTTGGTCGAAACCCTTTGCTCGATCGGGGCGTATGAGTCGCGAGCCATTCTGAGTCATACCGTCTTAGCCAACTGTAATGATGGTATCCAAACTTCTTTCCGAGCGCCTTAGGTGATAGTCCCGGGTTATTTTTTAGAATGAATCTCCATTTTTGGCGGTGATCCTTGATCTCTTCTTTACTCGGTTTCTTCTTACGGGGTGGCTCCTGCTTCCGGTTTATCTCTGCCATCGTATTGCGCGGCCCGCGCCGCGGGAACGCTAGTCCTAACCGCTCCGCCTCCCTCCTAATGGTTATTGCTCCACTGAAGCCTAGCCTTTTTGCCACCTCTGTCAGGGCGAGCGTAGCGTCCTCCCAGTACTTTCTCAATGCCTTTTCCCACACAGGACCGAATCTCAAAACCCGGCCAATGCGAAACAAGTCTTTTGGGCTGAGGTCGGGGCCAGCACGGTAATAAGCGAAACCGCAACCCCCGCACTCGAAGGTCGCCACGGGTCGAACTCCTTTCGAACATACTTTCCTGTACACGACTTCGGCCTTAATAATGTAAAGCCTCTTATATTGCGGGCAGGTACGATTAAGGCACGGCCACGGACCCGCCCCGAATGGCTGGGGCGGGCTCTCTTTCTTGAATAACGATTCGGCGCTCCGCCTGAGAAATCGCATCATCAGCAAATGACGCAACGGGTGTTGGGCGCTGCCCGAGCGCATTACATGCAGCAGTCTGGCGGGCCAGCTTGTAGGATTACTCTCGTCGAAATCGGACTGAAATAGCTTTAAGATGTCGGAGGTGAAATCGTCTTTGATGGCGGGCAGAAGTTTGTTGATCCAAACACGCCCCGACATAACAGCTAAACCACGAGCGGAGAGGAGCCTGACGTAGCGGTCAAAGAGTGCTGTTAAATCATAGGGAGAATGCCCATTGTCTAAGAGCCACATAACGTCTTGGGCGACGCCAAGCTGTAGCACGTGTGCTTCGTTTGATTGATCGATGAGGCGAGGAGGAGAGCTCCTGACCATATCATCTGCCAGCTTATAGCCGTGCCAGTATATTTGGTCGCGCGCGCTCGCCGGTGTGTTTTCTAGAAAAACGGCATGAGCCGGACAGACGTAGACGCCGGGTAGCTGGTGAACGCGATGCCAGTAGGTGAAACCGCATCGGGATCTGTCCTCTCTTACACATGTTGGGCAGAAGCGAAGGAACTCTGGAGGGCGGACTGAGTAGACATGAAGGCTGGCGAGACGATTGATCCTGATGGCGTTGCTGAAACGCATCTCTTCTCTCATGCGCCTAGCACGGTCTGCGGGTAAAAAGTAACTGTAAAAAGGTAATAGGGTGTGCTTGTCTATCAACCGGTCCGCGGTTAGATGATGACCGGGAGGCAAAGCGGAGACTAGACGTTCCAGGTAAGCCGGGAGAGCAATCCCAGCATAAATTCTTCCATGCCCGAATAGGTCTTCATTAGCCGAATAAGGGCTCGGGTAATCTGTCTGCTCCTTATACCTGGCGCAGATACTATAAAAGAGTTCGTCAGGCTGGGGAGTAGGGAACCAAGCAATCATCTCTCATCACCTTTTCGTAAGATGATGAGATGAGCTGGTATTTGCAAAGAATGTACAGTGTGGCGGTGGAAATAACTGGACTGGGAATAGTATGTAGCCCCGCAGTGGTGGACTTATTTTCTTTGTGGTGAGCTTAATTATTTAGTGGTGAACTTATTTTCTCTTCCTCACCCCTTCCGAATCAAAACAGCTCGAACTTGATGGTCAGGTACTTCTTCGGGTTCTGGCGGAAGTCGTAGATGAGTTTGACGGCTTCGGATGAGAGCTGGTTGACGTTGTTGTAGAGCTGTTCGTCGGTCAGGAGTTTGCCGACGGTGCCCTCGCCGCGCTGGGCGGCGGAGACGACGGAGTCGACGCGCTCGGCCGTGGAGTTGAAGCGGGCGATGGCCGTGCGCGCGTCCACGTAGATGGCTTCGTCCGTGAGCAGTTTGCCGAGCGTGCCGCGGCCGGCGCGCACGTCAGCTATCAACCCGTTGATGTCGTTGACGGAGGCGTCCACGCGGTTGGCGATGCTGTTGATGCGGTTGTAGAGCGCCTCGTCGGTGAGGAGCTTGCCGGCGGTGCCGCGCCCGCTGCGCAGGCCCTCGGCGATGTCGTTGAAGCGGAGCGCGAGGTCGTTGATGTTGTTGTAGATTGCCGGGTCGTTGATGAACTTGCTGGCCGAGCCCTGGCCCGACCTGATCTGGCGGATGACGGCCTGCGTGTCGATGATGGCCTCGTTGAGGCTGTTGTAGAGCGACTCGTCGTTGACGATGCGGCCGAGGGTCCCGTCGCCCTCGTTAATCTTGCGCGTGATCTCGTTGAGGTTTTTGGTGATGCCCGTGAACTGGTCCGCCACGTCCGGGCCGACGAGGTTCGAGAGCGTGCTCTGGCCGATCTCCGAGGAGATGAGCAGCGCGTTCTCCTGCACGGGCTGGCCGGCGGCCGTGCCCGCCGAGATGTTGATGATCTTGTCGTTGCCGAGCAGGCTGGGGGAGCCGAGCGAGACGCCGGAGTCCGTGCGTATGCGCTGGTTGGCCGGCTGCCCGTCGATCGTGCTGTCAATCGAGAGCGTGGCCTCCACCTTCGGGTCGTCCGGCTTGTCCGTCGGCGGCAGCAGCTTGACCTCGTCCACCTTGCCGACCCGCACGCCGGCGAGCCTCACTTCGGAGCCGGGGCGCAGGCCGTCCGCGTTCGAGAAGCGCGCGCGCAGGTGAAGCTTGCGGGCGAACGGGTTGAAGTCGCCCGACGCGTTCAGGATCAGAAAGACCAGGATGACGATCCCTATGACGACGAACAGTCCGACGCGCAGCTCGCTCAGGCCGATGGTTCTTTTCGATGGAGGCATAGGTTTCTGAGGGATGAGGGATGAGGGATGGGGGATGAAAAAAGAAACAGTTTTTTCTTTACTTCATCCCCCATCCCTCATCCCTCATCCCTTCCTTTCAGTGTCCGCGAAGGAATTTCTGGATGTACGCGTCGTCGGCCCGCTTCAGGGCCTCGTCCGTGCCGCTGAAGATGGGCTTGCCGTCGCGCATCATCATCACCTTGGTGTTGATCAGGCAGAGGCGCTCGCCTTCCTTCTCGTAGATGACCTCGCCCTCGTCGTTGACGACGGCGTACTCCGAAGAGAGATATTCGAGGTTGTTCATCTCGTGCGTGACGAAGATGGAGGAGACGTCCTCAAGGTCGCGCAGCTTGATCGCCAGCTCGCAGATGGTGCGCGCGGTGGGCGGGTCGAGCCCCGCGGTCGGCTCGTCGAACATCACGATTTTGGGGTCGCCGACGAGCGCGCGGGCGATGCCGACGCGCCGCCGCATGCCGCCCGACAACTCAATCGGCATCTTGTCAATCGCGTCTTCGAGGTTGACGAACCGCAGCATCCTCCGCACCTCCGGCTCGACCTCTTCCTCGGGCACGCCCTGCTCGTGCAGGCGAAAGGCGACGTTGTCGTAGACCGAGAGCGAGTCGAAGAGCGCGCCCTCCTGGAAGACCATGCCGATCTTCTTCCGCACGCGCATCATCTCCACTTCGTTGAAGTCCGTGATGTCTTCGCCGTCCACCAGGACGCGCCCCTCGTCCGGCTTGAGGAGCCCGAGCACGAGTTTGATGGTCGTCGACTTGCCGCAGCCCGAGCCGCCCAGGATGATCTTCGTCTCGCCCTTCATCACCTTGAAGCTCAGGCCGTCGAGGACCTTGCGCTCGTCGAACGACAGGTGCACGTCGCGAAACTCTATGGCCGGGATGGCGCGGTCGCGGTCGTCCTCGGCGGCGAAGGTAGACTCGGCGGCATCTTCGCTCACCTGGCCGTCGACGGGCGGCGGCGCGGATTTATGGATTTCTACGTCTGTCGAAGCCATGTCTCAAACCTTATTTCGGCATGTCAAGTATATACTGCAACGCGCGCGCCAAGAAGAAGTCCGTGATGATGACGACGATTGAGGCCGAGACCACGGAGCGCGTCGTCGAGCGCCCGACGCCCACCGTCCCGCCCTCAGTCGACAGCCCCTTCTGACAGGCAATCGAGCCGATGATGAGCCCGAAGACAATCGGCTTGATGATGCCGCCGAGGATGTCGTCGGCCGTCACGCCCTCCCAGACCGAAGACATGTACATGTCCGCGCTCATGCCGTAAAGGCTGAGGGCGACCACCATCCCGCCGAGGATGCCGACCACGTCCGCGATGACGGTCAGAAGCGGCAGCGTGACGATTAATGCCAGCAGGCGCGGCGTGACGAGCTTGCGCACGGGGTCCGTGCCGAGCGCGCGCATCGCGTCGATCTGCTGCGAGACGGTCATGGAGCCCAACTCGGCGGAGATGGCCGAGCCGACGCGGCCCGTCACCATGAGGGCCGTCAGAACTGGGCCAAGTTCGCGCACCAGCGAGAGCGCGACGAGGCGGCCCGTCTGGCTCTGCGCCCCGTAGAATTGGAGCGTCGGGAACGTTTGGAGCGTGAATACGCCGCCCGTGAAGAAGCCCGTCAGGATGATGATGGTCAAAGAGCCGACGCCTATGGCGTCCATCTGCGCGACCGTCTCGGGGATGTACCGCGGACGCTTGAAGAGCCCGCGAGCGGCGCGGGCCACCAGCAATGTCGTCTCTTGCAGTTCGAGCAGAGCGCGCGTGGCGAAGTTCATTCGAGAGTAGGTTGAAAACGCGGCCCGGCCCGCTTCGGCCGGCGCGTTTCTTTCAACAGCCTGGCCCCTGCTTCCCGCCGACGTGGGGGAAAGCCTAGGCCGGAAGACGCGGGTGCGCCAAGACGGAACTAGAGAACTTGGAATGCGACCGCGCGGTGTCGAACGAGCGGCCTATCATGCGCAAAATTGGCTTGACGCGTCAAGCAGTAATCGAACTGCGAGTGTTTATCACGCTTTGAGGCGAGCGGTGGGGCGCGGGGCGGGCCGGTGTTTCGGGGGCAGGATTTTCATCGACGGGCGGGCGCGACGCTACGGCCGGATTCTTCCGGGGAGGCCGTTGCGACGCCTGCGCGGGTTGAGCGGCGTGCGGCCCTCCGTGTCGCCGAGCGCGTTTGCGCCCGCGCCCAGGCGGCGTCTTTCTGCGGCGTCGCGGGCGCGGCGCTCTCGTATGGCGCGGAAAGTCTCTAGCTGCTCGGGGGTCAGGACGCGGCGGATGCTCAGCTCCGTCATGGCGCGCAGGTGAACCTGTGCGGCCTGCGCCTCCGCCACCTCGCGCGCGCGCTGCTCTATGACGGGCTCGCTCGCGTCGTCGGAGTAGATGGCCTGGTCTAAAGCGCCGAGGGCGGCGCGGACGCGCTGGCGCGCCGCCTGCCATTCGAGCTTGTTGGCGCGGCGAATCGCGCGAATCTGCCTGACCTGCTCGGGCGTCAGGTTGAGTAAAGTCCGCCAGTTAGACTCCTGACCGCTCTGCTCGACCTCGGGCACTTCGTCCGGCGTCTGCGCCGACGCGGAAGGTGTGGACGAAACCGCCAGCAGCAGAAGCGCCAGCACAATCGCCGCCCGCCTCGTCAATAGTCTCTTCATCTCCTCGGACCCTCTTTAATCCCTGATTTAGAAAATCTCGCTTCTCATTCCTGATTGGGGTCGTCCACCAGGTCCGCCAGACTGGGCAGCGTCTCGTCCTCCTGGCCCGCCGTGAACGGCAGATACTCCGTCGAGGCGAGTTCGGCTGACGGCGTCAAGTGCGGGCGCGCGTCGCGTCGCGCGCGAGCGTTGCTTGCCATCAGCGGCAGAGCGCCGCGACGTTCGCGCCTCTGTGGGGATGCGACTTCGGGCTGAGCGTTGTTCGCCCGTTGAGTCTTCTCTGGCGCGGCCTGTTCTTTCTGGCGCGGCTCATTTTGCTGCCTCACCGCCTCTGCAATTCTGGCCCGGACTTCTTCCTCGGAATAGCCGGCCTTAACCTGCTCTTTGACGATGACGGTCTGCGGCTGCTCGACGAAATGTGCCACCGCGATGACGGCGAGCGCGCAGAAGGCGAGCGCGATTGCGACCGTGGCCGCGCGCACCCACGCGGTCGAGAGGGCGAAGAACTCTCGCAGCGCAGCGAGCGCCGAAGATGCGCGCTTCGGCCCGTGTGTCTCGGCCGCGCTGAAGAGAGGGGAGGCCGCCGGCTCGACGGCCGGGTGCGTCAAGTGGCCGAGCGCCTGCTGCCGCCAGTCGCCTATGGCTTCGCGCACGCCGCCGAAGGCCGCCAGCTCCGCGCGGCACGCGTCGCACCGGCGCATGTGGCCCTCGAAATCCCGCGCCCCGTCCGCGGTCGCCTCGCCGTAAAGATAGGTCACAAGGTCTTCGGCGCGGGCGCATGTGTTGATGATCTCTCGCATTGTTAACGTCCCTTTATGGTCTCAGGCGTCGCCGGCGCCCAGATTCTGCAGCCGCATCTGTAGCTGCCTGAGCGCCGTGTAAAGGCGGCTCTTGACCGTGCTCAAGGGCAGGTCGAGCGCCTCGGCCACCTCCTGAAAGGTCAGCTCCTCGAACTCCTTCATCACGACCACCTGCTTCAATTCCGCCGGGAGCGCCCGGACGGCGCGGCGCACCAGCTCTCGCCTCTGGTGACTCTCGGCGGCGCGCGCGGGCGAAGCGGTCGCGGGGGCCGTGTAAGCCGCGCCGCCGCTTTCCGCCTCGTCTTCGAGCGCTGACTCCTTGCGCACCTTCGCGCGCCGCTGCCGCGTGATGCACTGGTTGACGGCGATCCTGTGCAGCCACGAGGAGACTTTGGCCTCGCCGCGGAAGCCTCGCAGGTTGCGGAAGGCGGACAGGAAAGTCTCCTGCGTGGCGTCGCGCGCGTCCTCGGAGCAGTCTAGCATCCCGTAAGCGAGCGCGAAGATGCGACGCTCCCAGCGGCGCACAATCTCGCCGAAAGCCTCCGCGTCGCCCGCGAGCGCGCGCTCCACGATCTGCTCGTCGCTCGAAACCGTCTCCATCCCAGCCGCCTGCCGTCCGCTCCTCGATGTTTTTAGACGCCGCCGCGCCCCCGCAAGTCTGTAAAGTTTCGAAACCGAACCTCTCCCGGAGTTCGAGGCCCGGAGTCCCAAGGTTCGTGTAAAAAGCCCCGACTTTGATGAAAATAGGCCCGACTTCGGAGAAAAAAGCCTCAACGACGGGGAAATTTTCCCCGACATTCGTGCTCAGAACTCCAACGTTCGAGAAAAAAGCTCCGATGTCCGAGAAAAAAGCTCCGATGTTCGAGAAAAAAGCTCGACTGTCGGAGCAAATATCCTCAAGGTTCGGGTTCCGAACCCGAACCTTGAGGATATTTGCTCGAAACTTCGCCGATGCCTCGTCATTCTGACGACTCCGAGCGCGTTGCTCTGGTTTTAAACCGCGGCGTAGAGTCATCATTTCAACCAATTAAAAGATGTAAAACTCGTTGACAGCCGTGTCCGGGATGCGTACTATTCTGGATAGGGAGTATCCCGTTTATTCCCGTCTGGTCGTCTCCCACTGAGCCCGCCAGTGACGTAAGTCATGCACGAAAATCGAATTCTTCAGCCGTTTTACTAACCTCTAATGCTCGACCGAATTGGCCGCGTGCGCCTGCTCTACATTGTTCTGGGGATGCTGCTGGTGGTTGGCGTTCTGCCGCTGGCGCTGGCCGGCTGGCTGCTCTCCGACCGTAGCGCGGTCGAATTGGGGGTGGTTGAGCGGCGCTACCAGGCCCAGCTAGTGCAGGACAAGGCCCGGCAGATAGAGCTATACGGGCAGCGTTACCGCGACGTGGTGACGGGGCTGGCGCAGGCGTTCGAGCTTGCCGGCGGCGTCCGCGTGCTCAACGAAGCGGGCTCGGACGCGCGGCTCCGCAAGGCGCTCACGGGCGACCCGAACCTGATCGCGCTCTTCATCAAGCCGGTGCAGGGCGTGCCGCACGGGGCGTTCCAGCCGAACGTCATCAGGCCCGAAGAGATGGAGGAGCGCGTCGGGGAAGTCCTGGCGCAGATGAACGGCGACGGGCTGGTCTTGAGCCGGCCCAAAATCATCCGCTCCGGGCAGGAGATGGCCCTGACGATTGCCGCGCCCGTGATGGGCGGAACGGACGGCAACGAGGTCGTCGCGGCGGTCGTCGCCATAGTCTCCTTCCGCGAAGTCTTCCAGGCCGTGCAGCAGCAGTCGTCCTCCAAGAGCGAGGCGGAGTTGTTGGACGCGGGGCTCCCGGTCGTCTTCGTCGTGGACAACGAGGGGCGCGCGGTCGCTCACCCGGACGAGCGCGTCGCCTACTCGCAGAAGCCCATGACGGACCTCAAGGTCGTGCAGGACTGGCAGGAAACTGGCACACAAGTGCAGTCCGCGCTCGCGCCCTTCACGGTCGAGCGCGACGGCCGCGTGATCGAGATGATCGGCTCTTACGCGACCGCGGAGCTGGACGCCCACTCGCGCCTCGGCGTCATAGCCGTACAGGACGAGCGCGCCGCGCTCGCCTCGGTCGCGGACATGCGCCGCCAGGTCTTCGTCATCAGCCTCGCCGCCGCCACCTTCGCCCTCCTCATAGGCTTCTTCTTCGCCAAAAAACTCACGCAGCCCGTGCAGGAGCTGGCGGCCGGCGCGCACCGCATCGCCGGCGGCGACTTCTCGCGGCGCATACAGGTCGGCAGCGGCAAGGAGCTGGGCGAACTGGGCGACTCGTTCAACCAGATGACCGACCAGGTCGAGCGCTTCATAGGCGACCTGCAACGCGCGGCCGACGACAACCGCCAGCTCTTCCTCGGCACGGTCAAGGCGCTGGCCGCCGCCATTGACGGCAAGGACCCGTACACGCGCGGCCACTCGGAGCGCGTCGCGCGCTTCTCCGTCGCCATCGCGCAGGGGCTGGACCTCCCCGACGACGAGATTGAGAAGATACGCATCAGCGCGCTCCTGCACGACGTGGGCAAGATCGGGATTGACGACAACATCCTGAAGAAGCCGGCGGCGCTGACGGACGAGGAGTTCGCGCTCATGAAGCAGCACCCGCAGAAGGGCTACAAGATCATGTCGCAGATTCCGGCGATGAAAGAGTTCCTGCCGGGCATGTACATGCACCACGAGATGATCGACGGCAACGGCTACCCGCAGGGCCTCAAAGGGGACGAGATTCCCATGCAGGCGCGCATCGTCTCCGTCGCCGACACCTTCGACGCGATGACGACCGACCGCCCCTACCAGCGCGCCATGAAGTTCGAGGTCGCGCTCGAAAAAATCCAGCACTTCGTAGGCACGCGCTACGACGAGCGCGTCGTCGCCTCCCTCATCGCCGCCTGCGAGTCGGGCCAGGTCCGGCCCGGCTCTGTCCGCCTGAAGCGCCCTCCCAAAGAGAGGACGACGGCGCAACCCACCACCACGCAACCCGCGACACCTCCTGTCCCGGCCACGGTTGCATAACTCTTAAGGAGATTTCCCCCATGAACAGCATCAGATGCAGCAACTGCTCGCTGCTCAACTTCGAAACGGCGACCGCGTGCAAGCGCTGCGGCCTGCCTTTTAACTCCGAAGCGGAAGCCGTGAGCGACGCGCAGCAATACGCGCCGCCGCCCGAGAGCTACCCGCCGACGCCGCCGGCCGAAGGACACTCCTACTACTGGGACCAGCCTAACTACCAGCCGAACTTCATCCCGCCGCCTCAGCCCTCTTCTTCGTCTTCTGGCGCGACGAAGTTGGTTGGCGTCCTAGTCTCCGTGGCCGTCGCGGCCCTCGTGGCCTTCGTCGCGATGCCCTGGCTCCTGAAGTCCGGGAAGGCGACGAATTTCAGCAACGTCACGTGGAGCGAGTACAAGTCCCCCGACGGCTCGTTCTCGGTCACGCTGCCGGGGAAGCCGCAGGAGATAAATATGAATCAGCCGACGGAGGCCGGGACCGCGAAGGTGCGCGTCGCGGCGGCGCAGATCAGCCCCGCCGCGGGGTGCATGGTGATGAGCGCCGAATACCCTATCGTCGGTAAATACTCCGAGGAGGAGCTGTTCGAGCGGGCGCTTCAGAGCATGGCGAACGCCGAGGCCAGCAGCATGGGCTTGACCGCGAAGAAGCTCATCAGCCAGGACGGGCACCGCGGGATCGAGGTCGAGTTCAACTCGCCCATGCTGGAAAGGGTCGGCGCGAAGGCGCGCGCGCGCATGTTCTTCGTCCCGCCCAAGCTGTACATGGTGATGTCGGCCGGGCCGGAGACGCCTGAGTTCAAGAGCGTCGGGGACAAGTGCCTGGACACTTTCAAATTTTCGAACTGACGTTTTAACCTCAACCTCAACGAAAGGAGCAGGCCATGAGTACTATCAGGTGCCTGAGTTGCGGCTTCCTCAACTTCGCCGCGGATTCCGTCTGCAAACGCTGCCGGGAGGCGCTCGCGCCCCCCAGCGACAACCCTTATTTCAATAGTTACGTGGCGGGCATGCAGGGGGGCTATCAGACCGCGCCCGGCTACGCGCAGCCCGCCTACTCGTCCGGCTATTTCCCCGGCGCGGTGGCCCCGCTCCCGCGCGTCTCGAAAAACGGCGGCGCGAACGTCGCCCTCCTGGTGCTCGTCGGCCTGGTCGTGGCCGTCGCGGGCGGCATAGGCGTGCTCTGGAAGATCGGCAACGGCCGCTCGGCCAACTTCGCCTGGCAGGAGTACAAATCTAAGGACGAAATCTACTCGGTGACGATGCCGAAGAAGCCCGTGCACGTCGTGCAGAACTATCCCTCCATGTTCGGCGAGGTGAAGGTCCCCATGATGATGGCGGACATGCAGGACCGCGGGGCCTTCCTCGTCGGGCACTCCGATTACACGACAGAAGATATTGCGGACATGTCGGGCGAGCAGTTGCTCGACATCGCGTCGCAGAATATCGCCAGCGAGCCGGGGACGAAGGTCCTGGGCAAGAAAAGCATCTCGCTCGACGGGCATCCGGGCATGGAACTTGAATTGAAGATGGACCAGATTAAAGGGAAGAGCCGCACCGTCGCGCGGTTCTACTGGGTGGCCCCGCAGAGAATCTACATAATGTTCGCGAGCGTCCCGACCTCGTCGGACGCAGACGCACAGCTCTCCAGGTTTTTAGACTCGCTGAAAATACGCAAGCCGTAACGCGGCTCTTAAAATCCTTAACACCTCGTCAGCGCCCCCGGCGTGAGAAATTTTCTCACGCCGGGGGCGCTAAGATTTTGAGTGTCGGCCGCGCCCGCGCGCCGCCTCTTTTGTCGAGACGCCACTGTTGCGTCTATAATCTCTCGCTTAATTCACAATCTCGATTCGCAAAGGTTTTCGACCCCTTCATGGCTTTCTGGAAACGCAAGAACAAAGACCGATACATCACGCTCGGGCTCAACGAGCCGGCCGCGCCCCCGGCCGCCCCCGCGCCGCAGAACCTGGAGCCGCCCGCGGCGGCCACGTCCGAGAGGGAGGCCGCGCCGCCCGCGGTCGCGCCGCCGACGCTCGAACCCGTCGTCACGGGCGACCAGCCCACGCCGCCGCCCGCGCGCGAGACGCA